>LUMI01000138.1_pt2 | contig 61922 bp, 59 predicted proteins | sample 729681 | NCBI WGS metagenome assembly LUMI01 (sample SAMN03860267, study PRJNA289734) | marine metagenome | biome: seawater column; feature: ocean; material: water; isolation source: Red Sea water column Station 34 - depth 10m | place: Saudi Arabia: Red Sea | collected 2011-10-15 | depth 10 m
GTGAAACTTCATGGTGGTTATCTCAGTGAGGGTGACACGATCACCATCATCTTCGGCGATCGTTCAGGTGGCTCCCCGGGGATGAAACTCCAGACTTTCTGCGAACCGGGTTTCGAATTCAAGGTATTGGCCGATGTCTGCGCGGTTGGACACTATTTTCCTCTTCCGGAGACTCCGCACATTTCCATTGTTCCCGGAGAAGTGCATGAATGGAAAGCGGTTCTGCCTTCTCTGAGAAGAATCGGGGAACCTTTTCGCCTAGGCTTGAAAGCCGAGGATCTTTGGGGAAATCCCACCGACCGTGCCTGTGAAACCCTTTTCCTGGAAAGCAGTCATCCTGTCCAGGGACTTCCTGAAACCGTTTCCTATCCGCTTGGAAAGAAATCTCTGGTCCTTGAAGGATTAGTAGTTGAAAAGCCCGGGGTGGTACGGATTCTGGTCAAGAGTGAGGAAGAAAAAGTCCTTGCCGAAGCCGGTCCGTTGCTGATCCAAGAAGAAGGGTTCTCCGGATATTGGGGCGACCTCCATGGCCAAAGCGGCGAAACCATCGGCCTCACCACATCACGACAGTATTTTGATTTTGCCCGGAACAAATCCTTTCTGGATGTGACCAGCCATCAGGCCAATGATTTCCAAGTCAACAATGCATTCTGGAAATACCTGAACCAACTCACTGAAGAATATCATGAGGATGGAAGATTTGTCGTATTCCCGGGTTATGAATGGTCTGGCAACACCGCCGTGGGCGGCGACCGCAATGTTTTCTTTCGGGATGAAGGACGGCAAATCCGAAGATCATCCCACGCCCTGCTAAGCGATCGTTCCGACCTGGAAACGGATGCCCCAACTGCATCAAAGCTTTTTGAAGCACTTCAAGAAGAGGACTGTGTCGTATACGCCCATGTTGGAGGAAGATATGCGGACATCAGCCAGGCTCATGATCCCCGTCTCGAAACAGCGATGGAGATCCATTCGGCCTGGGGCACCTTCGAGTGGCTGCTCACCGATGGATTCCCCTTAGGTCATCGTTCGGGTGTGGTCTGCAACAGTGACGGACATAAAGGCCGTCCCGGAGCCAGTTATCCTGGAGCCGCGACATTTGGCGCCTATGGCGGTTTAACCTGTTTTCTAACCAATGACCTGACACGGGATGGAATCTTCGAATGCCTCCGGTCTCGCCATCATTACGGAACCACAGGATGCAGGATGCATCTCGAAGTGAAGGCCCACTTTAAGGAACAAGCCATCTTCTACCATCAGGACCCTAAAGCCTATCGGGATCCGAGAACCTCAAAGGTCCGGGAAGTGATGATGGGAGATATTGTTGAGACCCGAGAAAATGAAGTCATGCTCAGCCTGAAAATCCTGGCCCATGCTCCGCTGGAACGGGTCGAGAGGCAGACCTCCTGGAAAGGACGGGCTGACTTCCGGCATTGCCGAATCCTGAAAATGAAAAAGATTAACGCCTGGAATCATGAAAAACGGTTGCAAACCTGCGGAACAAAGAGTGTCGAATGGGATGCCGTGACCACTGGAAATTTTGGTGGTTTTGATGTCTGGCTAGAAGAAGGAGACAACGCTGAACTGGATCTCGCTTCAAATCACGGTAGTCTTCGGATACCGTTGAACCAAATCGATCTCGAAGATCATGTCCTTGATGCCGGAGGACTTGAAAGGCAGATCCGTGTTTTCAGACTTCCCGAAATCAACCCTCACCGCGAAATCGAACATCATCTCCAGATTCCCCTCAAACCCAACCAGGATAATCCACTCTGGGTTTGTGTCACCACCGAAGATGGATTCCAGGCATGGAGCAGCCCGATCTTTGTGATCCCGTCTTAATCAATTTGTTGAAGTTGGCAGGACCGAAAAGTTTCAGAACTTTTCGGTTTTACAGATGATGATCACTAACGAATCATCATGGAGGTCCACGATGAAAACCCCGTTTTTAAGAAGAGAGAAAGATTTGGCTGTGGTGCTGAAAAGATAGTCTTCCAAATGGTACACCGTTTCACGGTCCAATGCCGGGGTGCCGCAATGGAAACGGTGGATTTCCAGTGAATCTCCTAAAGCCTGTGAATGCAGCATTAACCGGATATCCTCACCGCTATGGCGGATCTGAAACTCATTGTAGGAAGTGTTTCTCTGAATATCGTTTATTTTTTTTATGATTTCATCAGAAACCGTAGTGCTGAAAACGGTATCTGAATTGTTTTCATTAAAACGGCTGAGGAAGGAAACCGGTTTATCTAAAATACTGAAGGAAACCCCGATCGGTTGGGGCTCCTCTTTTCGGGTGGCCTGGTAATAAAAGTTCTGGTTCCTGACTAAAAGCTGAATGTTCTTCTTGAGGTTGATCTTTTTCTTAAGAATCGATGAAAGTTCTTCATTAACTTCAAATCCGATGCCTGAAATTCCTGAAATGAGCGTATTCGGATTGATGTAGAAAAGTTTGTGATCTGCACTCTCGTAAATGAAATAACTTTTGCCCCGGATGGTTTCCATGATCACCTTCCCAGATAACCCTCCGTTGAGGTCATGGAGATTCTGGGTGATTCTTGGGGTGATCACCAAATGTTCAAAACTGAGGATCGAATCGGGTTCAATGACCTCAAAAAGTTTAAGATCCTGTTGCTGATACCTGGAATTCTTCTTGATAAAATCTTTAAGCCAACTCTGAAGGATGTCTTTGAGCCAACTGTTCATCCGGAACCAGGCAGAGTTTCACCTGTTCGATATCCAGAGTGTGAGGCATCTCTGAACTGACCAGGCAGCTTGTATAAATTTTAAAGAGTTTTTCGTCCTGTTGCTTCAATTCCATGATGCAACTGTTCGCTAGAAGTGGGGGTTCCTGCTAAATGCTTCCTGCTTTCAGGGAAATGCTTTTTCTTAACCTGGTTGCTTCAATCTCAAATCATCCAAAGAAGTATTCATCTTACAATATTTTTTGCGAAGTTGAATTTCTTTTGGCGGATCCTCTCAGAAATTTAAACCTTCCCGTTGATCTCGTCTCTCCAGACTTTGGAGGGACGAAAGGTGACTACCTGTCTTGCAGAGATAGTATAGTCCTGTTTGTTTTTCGGATCTCTGCCCGGACGTGAAGATTTTTGGCGCAGTTGAAATTTCCCTAAACCAGTGATCAAAACATCCTCTCCGTTTTCCAGGGTCTGTTTCATGATTTCCAGCAACTCGTTGACCAACTGTTCTGCTTCACCAAACTGAAGTCCTGTTTCCAGTTGTATAGCACGGACGATATCAACTTTTACCATTCCAGTCTCCAGATTAAATGCAGTTGCTGGACTTTCAAACCGTTTCTCTCCAGGAAAATTCCTTGAATTTTCAACACACCGCAAGTTTGTTGATCAGGATTTTCTGACAAATCCCAAAACTTGGAAAAATCAACTATATCCATCCGTGAAAGTGACTACAACATTTTTTTGTGTTTAATATCAATAAATTCAGGTTTTTGACTCAAAAAAAGACTCTAAGATTCCGTTTTCCACAACTCTGCACTGAAACAGAGTTTCATGAAAAACCTGATTATCCAGATATTTTTTTAGTTTTGTTCGGCTCTCATTCCGCAAAAAGTTTCGACTTTTCCGGAGACCATTCACTATATTGATTTGCCAGCAAGACGGTTTTTTCAACGTTATTCTGAAATAAAATGATTTTCCAGCCTGTTGTTTTTTTACTTCCACTCCAAGTCAAAGACGAGAAGTATGGATGAGCCAAAAGTGATACCATCCAAATTTCGGATTCCACTGCTGATTGGGCTGGTCCTGGTTTTAGCAAGTGGAGCAGTGCTCTATATTCAGCAACAGAAGAAATCAGAGCTCGACGCAGCCATCGAACTGGTGAAGATCTCAAATTTGAGGATCGGGGTTGGCAGTTATGGGAATCAGGAAGGCACAGGACTTTTTGGAAACCTCCATAACGAAGGCGATGAAATCATCTCTATTGCGACCCTGCAGGTGGCTTTCCTGGACGATTCGGGAGAGACCCTCAAGTTTCATGAGTTTTCGCCAGTGAACCGTTTTTCATGGATGGACCCGAAACCATTAAAGCCTGGTGAATCAAAAGAATTTGGATTGCTGCTCGATGAGATTGTTCCGGAAAACTGGGCCGGTGGATATGAAGTGAAAGTCAGCAAACTGGTCTTCAAACAGTAATTGGCAAAAAATGATGAAATCCTCTAATGAACTCAAACCCCTTTGGACTCCTGATCCTAAAAATGTGTTGAAGACCAACCTCAGTCTTTTCGGAAACAAGGCTGCGGCAAAATATGGTTTCAAGGAAGGAGATTATGAAAGCCTTCACCGCTGGTCCATTGAACAACCGGAGCAATTCTGGGAGGAAGTCTGGACCGATGCAAAAGTGATTTACTCAAGAACCTATGAAAGGGTAATGGGGCCACCAATGATGCCGGGGACACGGTGGTTTGAGGGTTCTCAACTGAATTTTGCAGAAAATCTGCTGGAACGAGGAAAGGATGAGGATCAGGCAATTCGATTCACGGGAGAGACAGGGAAAAATTCCATTTTGACCCGCAAGGAGTTGAAAACTGCAGTTGCACGGTGCGCGGCAGGATTGAAGGATGCAGGAGTAAAGAAGGGAGACCGGGTTGCAGCAGTGGTTGCCAATTGTCCAGAAGCCGTGATTGGCGCACTTGCAAGTGCATCGCTGGGTGCTGTTTGGTCGTCCTGTTCCCCGGATTTTGGCATCAGCGGGATTCACGACCGGCTTGGGCAAATCGAACCGAAAATTCTTATCACGGTCAATGCCTACTACTACAACGGAAAGGAACATTCCTGCCTGGAAAAAATTCGGGAGGTTTTAAAGCAGATTCCCTCGATCCGGAAAACGGTCGTGGTGCCCTTCACGGATTCCTCCATCCCGTTTGAAAAGAATGAGGTGGATTGGAATGAGTTTCTGAACCGTGATGAAGAACGACCGGATTACGTCCCGTTGGATTTTGATCACCCTCTCTACATCATGTATTCCTCGGGAACGACCGGGCTGCCCAAATCCATTGTTCATGGAGCAGGCGGAACCCTTATGAAACACCTCACCGAACAGCGCTATCACGGTGATGTGAAACCGGGCGATCGGCTATTTTACTTCACTACCTGCGGCTGGATGATGTGGAACTGGTTGATCAGTGGACTCGCCTGTGGAGCATGCCTTGTCCTCTACGACGGATCTCCAGGCTTCCCAGGAATGGATCGGATGTGGAAATTGATCGATGACGAGCAAATCACCCATTTCGGCACCAGCCCTAAATTTTTGGGAGCGATTGAAAAATCCGGATACGATCCCTCCAGTGAACATGATCTTAGTTCGCTGAAAGCGTTTTTTTCCACGGGTTCCCCCTTGCCGGAAAACCTCTTCGAATGGTTCTATGAAAAAGTCCATCCTGGAATTCCATTGATGTCGATTGCTGGCGGTACGGACCTGATCGGATGTTTCATGGGAGGAAATCCCAATCTCCCTGTGTATTCCGGAGAGCTTCAGTGCAAAGGCCTCGGCATGGACACCCGAGCTTTTGATCCTGAGGGGAATTCAGTTCTTGAGGAAAAAGGAGAACTCGTCTGTTGTGCGCCGTTTCCCTCGATGCCGATCAAATTCTGGAACGATCCGGGTGACGCCAAATATCAAAAAGCCTATTTCGAACGCTTCCCGGGAGTCTGGACCCATGGTGATTTCATTGAAATCACTGGAAGGGGAGGAGTGATCATTTACGGACGCAGTGATACGGTCCTCAACCCGGGCGGGGTCCGTATCGGTACCGGAGAAATCTACAGGCCTGTTGAGGAAATGGAGGAAGTCGTGGACAGCCTTGTGGTGGGGCAACCCTGGCAGGGTGATGTCCGTGTGGTGTTGTTTGTGGTTCTCCACGAAAACTTTGAACTGAATTCCGACTTAATTGCCAGAATCAAAACCAACATCAGAACCTATGCGACTCCCAGGCATGTTCCAGAGGTCATCCTGGAAATTCCTGATGTGCCTCGAACGATCAGTGGCAAAAAAGTTGAAAAGGCGGTTATTAAGGTTATTAAAGGCGAAGAGGTCGATAACACTTCCGCTCTTGCCAACCCGGAAAGTCTAGAAGTTTTTGAGAATCTTCGTCAGTCTTTGATGAGCTGATGGGCCAAATCTGCCTTTGTCTGTGAATATCTGGATTGCTCCAAAGGAGTTTTCAGAGGATCCAAAATCATCATTCCACGATTCAAGTTGAAATAAGCCATGGCGGTGATTGAAAACCAGATCGAAACCAAGTTAACTTCCGCATTCCAGCCTGCATTTCTGGACGTGGAAAACGAAAGCCACAAACACAACGTACCTCCGGGTTCAGAATCCCATTTCCGGGTGACGGTCGTTTCAGAAGAATTTGAGGGAATGTCTCTGGTGAAGCGGCATCAGAAAATCAATGAAGTTCTCATGGATGAACTCAAGGGGCCGGTTCATGCCCTTTCTATCCGGGCAAAAACCCCTGAACAGTGGGAAGAAAATGCGAACCTGATTCAACCTACTCCTGATTGCAGGGGAGGTGGTTGACAACAATATTGGTTTATTTAGCAGGACAGAAATAAACTGCTGAATGGCCGCCGAAATGACTCGGGAAAGATGAGAAGCATCTGAGGAATTTTGAGTTGTTAACAGAGCTTTAAAAACCAATCGATTTCTGAATTTTGTCCCTTCTTTTTTCCCAGTGCTCAATTAATTTCCAGCGGACCACAGGAATTTCTTTAAGTAATTCGGCTTCCGTTATCCGGTAAATGGTCGAATCCTCCATGGCTACTGCATGGGTAAAAAGTTGTTGAAAGAAAAATAATTTTCCTTCTCCCCAAAAATCACCATTCTCGATTTTTAAATGCTGGTCCTGGTGTTCCTTAACCGCCAGGTCAATGTCCCCATGAATGAGCATGAAAAGGCCAAAATCATTGGGGATCATGTCTCCTTTTTTACATTCCAACAATTCCGTTTTACGAGCAATCCTGGCTTTGACCGGGGAGGAAACTGATTCTCCAAAAAGCCAGCTTTGCTGAAAATACTCCATGATGTCCAGGATGTGTTTGATTTCTTCTTCAAGCTGGTTGCGGGAGATGAATTCCTGAAACAATGATGCTGGAATGGTTAAGGCGTCTACCTGACTCAGGGCACGGTAGGTTCCGAAATGATTCGACCCGGTAAGCACCGCCATATCACCGACCACCGATCCGCTCGAAAGGATACTGGAGCGGGAATCTTCCGAGGCAATGAACTCCACGGTTCCGGTCAAGATCAGAAACACTGATTTAGGTACTTCATTATGGTGGATCAGCAAGGTCCCGGCATTGTAGATTTCGTGTCCGCAATTGAGCAGCATGTTGATATCGCTATCCTCAACTCCGCTGTAATATCCTCTTAAAAACCCATGGGCGGTCCTCATGCTGTAATCGCTATTGCCGGGGATGAGCACATCGGTCGCACCAAAAGAAACCGCAGAACCGCTTACTTTCTGCTGGTTGGTTAGTTCCTGTGCGGTATGGGAAAGGATGATCTTCTCCGATGTGTCATCAATGAAATCCTCGGCTTTGCCATGGATCAACCCTCCTCCGATATCGATCTTTTTAAGTTGAACCGGTTTCAGGTAGTGCTCACGGGTTTTCTCGAACATCTCCCTGGAAATCCCGGGAGCCTCAGGATCTTCCGTGATCATTCCCTCCAACACCTCAAAAGAAGCGATATCCGCCATATGCGCATACTCGACATAGCCATCTTTCCAAAGGGTCCTGAAAAACAGGATGTTGGTTTCTACCGGATGAGGTGAAAAAACCGGACAAACCTCAAGCCCGTTGATGACGTTCCAAGTATTGAAATCCAGGTCATGGACTTCAAAAAAATCCTCAAAACTGCTTTCCTCGATGGACATCAATGCGGCCAGTTTGCGGGTTACTGAAGCCCTGACCAGTGAGGTAGAATAGTATTTAATGCGTTGATCCGTGCGGATCAAGGTCGTCAATCCCGCAAAATGATCGTCATGGGCATGGGTATGAAAGATACCTTCAACCTCATTGATGTCGACTCCAACCGCATTCAAACTGTGAGAAATGTTCGGCCCCGCATCAATCAGGTAGATTTTCCCCTGATAATTGAGGATGCTTGCCATACAAGGTCGGTTGACATCCCATCCGTCTCCCTCACCGGTATGCACCACCGAGAAGTATTCCCTTTTGAAGTTATGAAACTCGAGTTCAAAAGGCGTCTCGTAGTCCTCACCATTTTTCAGATTCAAATCCACATCCACCGACTCGCCCAGATGCTCAAACCGGAACACATTCATTGCCAGACGTGATACTTCAACTCCATTACTGATTTCCGTCTTACCCTCGGCAATAATTTTCCCCTCCAGTAATTTTTCACTGGGGCGGATCTGACCAAATGCAAAACGAAGTTTGAGACGCATCATTTCTTCAGCAGTCTCCTGATCAATCCCCGCCTGGACCATTTCCTCAACGGAAATCAGACCATAATTTCCGCGGAAGATATAATTCATCTGCTCTTGGACACAATCTTCACGGCCGATCAGGATTGGTTTCGCCCCTGTGTTGTTGGGGTGATTCGGCAACAACATTCCCTGACGGTAAAGCATCTGGAGGATGGGAAATTCTGCAAGATTTGCAAAATGTCCGTTTTGTAATTTTAAATCAGAAAGCAAGATGGCATTCGGTCCGGATTCGTAGGTCATCCCATCTTTTTCGATGCTCCGGATGAGCCCCTTTTTCATCAGGTGTTTCACGCTGTCCGCAGGACATCCGCAAAGCACATTCAGATTGGCTTCTGGAAAAGAAAGCCAATGAATCCCTGGAGAAACAAAAATGTTTTCAATCATCAGACTGTAATCCTTGTTTCATTCTATTCGAACCGTCTCCTTTGACTTAATCAGCCTCCACTGACAGGAGGAATCAATGCATAGGACCCATTTTCGATCAGGACCTCGTCATGTGAAAGGTACTCATCCCGATGGGCTACACGGGTGACATTCAGAATCTGTTCCGACTGGGGATAAGACTCAGCAATGAGTTTCAGTAATTCCTGGGCTGTTGTACCTTCTGGAACCTCGTATTCGAGAAACTCCTTTCCAAAAAAATCCCTCAAAATCGCAAAGGCTTCAATGTTAATTTTTATCATTCCATGAACCGAAAATACAACTTAGCCTTTCCTAAGATTAGGAAACATCGCTTTCAAAATAAATGCTGGAGCAAAGGGTGAACCATGTGATTCCCAAGATCACAAGGCTGATAAAAACCGCTGCGCTTCCGGCATCTTTTGCTCTTTTGGAAAGATGATGGGTTTCTTCAGATACTCTGTCTACCACGGATTCTACTGCGGTATTGAGCAATTCCACCACGAGCACCAGAAGGACGGATCCGATCAGCATCACTTTTTCAATCCCTTTCAGGGGAAGAATCAGGGCAATCGGAATCAAAACCACTGCCATGATCAGTTCCAGTCGAAATGCAGTTTCATTTCGAAAGGTAGCAATCAGTCCGTCCGCGGAATAGTGGAGGGCTTTCCAGACATGGAGGATTTCTGCTTTCACGATTCCCTGAGTGTCGCCTGAAAGTTCTGATTCACCTTTTTGATGATCCGATTACGGACCTGTTCCACATCTTTGTCATTCAGGGTCCGGTCAGAAGCCTGATAGGTCAGGGAAAATCCAAGACTTTTTTTCCCGACTTCCATTCCTTTTCCCTGGTAGACATCAAAAAGTTGGACTCGTTTTAAAAGCGGTTTCCCGGTTTTCAGAATAAACGGGATCAATGTCTCCACTTCTACTGAACGGTCAACGATAAACGCAAGATCTTCGAAGATGGGTGAATAGGTGGAAATCTCTTCCATTAAATAATAGGAACTGGAAGCATTCAGCAATTCCGAAAGTTTGAGTTCGGCACATACTACGGGCCTGTCCGGAAGTTCATACAGACGCCGGACATCTGGATGCAGTTCCCCCATGAACCCGATGGAAACACCATTGACCATGATTTCCGAGGAACGCCCGGGGTGGTAGGGGAGTTCACGTGCTTTTTTCCATTCCACTTCCTGGATGTGGAGAGAGGTAAAGAGATTTTCAATGACTCCTTTGAGGTCAAAAAAATCCATATCTCCTTGCTCTGCTTGATGCCAACTGTTGATCTCTCGTTTGCCCGTCATCAATAAGCACAGTTCCATGGGTTCATCAGGAAGGACCTGATTTTCTTGAGGAATAAACACTCCGCCGGCTTCGAAGATTTGGACCTGATCATCAAATCTCAAATTCTGCCTGGCCGTATGCAATGCTCCCGGAAGGAGTTTACGCCGCAGATGGCTGCGTTCATTGGAAAGTGGATTTTTTACCGGAACATAATTCTTCTGGTCAAATCCCTCCTGCAGCATTAAATTCGATTCATCAAGAGGGTTGGTCATGGTGTAAGTAATGACTTCATCCATACCTGAGGCGACCAGGATATCTCGAATTGCCTCCACTCCCTGGAGTTGAAAGTTCTCTCTTTGGGGAGGAAGCGCATCCCGAATCAAAGTTGAGGGCATCCTGTTGTAACCATAGACCCTGGCTATTTCTTCGACTAAATCGGCGGGAATCGCGATATCAAGACGATGATGAGGAACCGTCACTTCAAGCAATTGGTCTGTTTTGTTCTGGACTGTAAATTCCAGCGCCTCAAGGATTCGGTTTACTTCGTTCTTTTCCACCTTAATTCCCAGGACCCTTTCAAGATATTCCAAATCGAGTTCCACCGATTCATCTGCGAGCTTTCCTGGATAAAGATCTGCTGCCTGGAGTTCCAAAGTCCCTCCTGCAATCGACACACACAATTCTGCAGCTCTTAACGCCGCCGTCATGGTTCCGTCCGCATTCAACCGTTTCCCAAAACGTTCACTGGCTTCGGTTTTCAATTTGAGTAATTGGGACGTTCGGCGATTATTGAGAAAATCGAAATTTGCGGATTCAAGCAAAACATCTTTCGTTTCATTGCCGACCTCGGTTTCTTCTCCTCCCATCACCCCGGCGATGGCGATCAAACCCCCTTCGTCGGTAATCATCAGCATCTGCTCGTCCAACTTCCTTTCTTCTCCATCAAGAGTGGTCATCACCTCCCCATTGACAGCACACCGGACAAATATTTCTGGAGTCTCTCCTGCTGCACGCTGGCAAAGCGCCTGGTAATCAAAAGCATGCAGAGGCTGTCCAAGTTCGAGCATCACGTAATTGGTAATATCAACGATGTTGTTGATCGGTCTCATCCCGGCCCGTTGGAGCCTTTGCTGCATCCAGAAGGGAGAGGGTCCGATGGTGATCCCGCGAACCAAGAGGGCACTGTATCGTGGACAAAGGTCCGGATTCTCAATTCTCAACTTCAAGAAATCCACTTCTGAAGTCTCAGCAGGAGAACTGTTCTGCTTTGGTAAGTTGAGTTTTGAAAGATCCGGCAATTTTTCAGATTTGAGCCGCATCCGGGTAATGGCTGCGGTTTCCCTTGCAAGTCCGTAAATTGAAAGCAAATGCGCAAAACCGCCTTTGATGTCAAATTCAAGAACCGCGTCTCCCAAATAATCCTTCAGCATTCCTCCAACCGGTGCATCATCCGGGAGAAACAAAACCCCTTCATGGGCTTCTCCCAGTCCTAATTCCAATTCGGAGCAAATCATACCTTCCGAAACGATGCCACGGATCTTTGATGGTTTCAGGCGAACCAGCGGATGGTCTTCATGATAAGGATTGATCAGTTTTGCTCCAGAAAGTGCTAAGGCTATTTTAGGAGGAGTTTGGGGAAACTGTTTCTCCAGTTCCCGGATGTTTGGGGCCCCGGTAACCACTTCCAGAGATTGATCCGTTCCATAATCGACTGTTGCAATGCTGAGACTATCGGCGTTGGGATGGGCAACCACCTTTTTTACTTCCCCCACTCTGCAGAATTCACCCCAGTTGTCCCCAAGATGCTCGATACTTTCAACCTCCATTCCGGATATGGTTAAAGCTTCTGCAAGTTTTACCGGATCCTGTTCCAGGTCGACATAGTCCTGAAGCCAGCTTAAAGGAATACGTAAAGCCATGATTTAACGATAGTAAAAATGCGGATTCCTGGTGAACTCACCTGGGGAATCCCTGGAACTCCATGTTTGCTCCTCAAGACTCGGCAAAGGATGCAAACCAATGTTGAAATTAAAGGATTAATGTTCAGAGGGTAGGAGTTGAAAGGCAAGTCGGATCAAACTTGGAATGATCCTCGTTTTTTGATCATTGTGATGCGAGATCCTTACAATTCTGCTTCATCTTCGCATACATTCTTTCTCTTTTCTGCATCAGTTGACGGGCACTTAAGTATTTGGGACCAGGATTGCCCTTGAGCAATTGATTCAACCTCTGCTGCTGATTCTGACTCATCTCCAGTCCAGTCCGGTTGCGGTTCCAAACGTGACGATTGATCAGTTGATTGTGCTCATCACTCATATCCCGAGTTTTTCTGTGCTCACGGATCTGATCCCGAACATTGACCAGACAGTGATTTTTACTTTGCTGTCTGATGAAAATCCTGTCGGTTTCGTATTCCTGTGTCAGAGCCATGGAGGGTGAAATGGTTAGCAATCCCACAATACAAACTGTGAGGACCAGAGTATCTGGAAGATTGAATCGGTTCAGGAATTTCAAAGGTGCCTGCGGGGTTTTGATTATTTTCATGAAAATCGGGGTTCAAGTTTCAGCATCATCTGCCGATTAAATCATCAGAAGGAACGAATAGTCATTCCGGAAAAGCAATTTTAAAGCCTCCCGATTGATCAGAACCCGGCTGTTTTGTTGCCGAGTTCCAAATTAATCATCTGAACTTGATTGAGCGATGAAAATATTGGAGATTCTATGACCCCGACTGAACAAAAAATTGAGAAGTTCCATAACATAGTTGGTGCAGACATCAGCTATCGCTTTGAAAAACAAATCACTGATGCGGTGATGGAACTTGCAGAAATGCTGGAGCACCGATTTCTGGATAATGAAACCAAGGTGGATTATGCAACGCATGTCTTTGCAAAAGTTCTAGATGACCTTATGGACCTGCTGGAGCATCCCAGTCACCTCAATTGATCCTCTTCATGATCCAAAAATTTCTCCGGAAAATTCTGAACAGGCATCCACTTTAGACGAACTTCCCGGTTCCCATAGGAACTGGTTTCAAAAATACCTCCTGCAGCAGCGGATCAGGCATGCAGCACTTGCCTGGAGCGGCTGCAGTCTTTTTTCCTCGCTGCTGATCTGGTTTCAGCCCGAAAGCCTTTCATCGGGCCTCCTCCTATTTTTAAGTTTCTTTTTCCTCGTGCTTTGCTGCGCCTGGACTTGGTTCAGGATCAATGAAGAAGATGCTCTGAAAAAACTTGGAATCTCACATTCCGGAATTGCTGAAAAACTTAGAACCCAATTCGAACTGGATCGGAATGATCAAAGTTCATTTCTGGATGGCAGCAGTGGGGAGCCCCAAGATCCGGAAAAAGTGTTTCAAGAGTATTTCAAAAAAAAGCATCAGCAGGAACTCCTGGAGTCAATCCGAGGAGTTTCTCCCAAGGTTGGCTGGTTTTCTGCTTCAGTATTCACATTATCGGTTCAGGCGATGCTGATTGGTTTCTTTTTTTTGGGAACGGATTCTATTCCTGGAAACAATGCTATTTCCAAAATGGAAGTTCTTCCTTCGGGTGCATACCGGATCCTTTTCCCTGCCTATCTTAAAAAATCTCCGCAACAGTATGAGACCCTGCCTGAGGAACTCTCCACCCCCTTAGGCAGCCAGTTGGAAATGTCATGGATGGATCCTCCTTTCCAAAAAGACGAATCCTATTTTGTTAATTCAAGAGGTCGAACTCCGCTTCAATGGTCTGAAAGAGGACCGCAGATCCTGGCCAGGCTGACACCTGAAAATTCTGGATTGCTCAAACTGGGATGGGAATCAAGGGAAATTCCATGGAAAGTGATTCCGGACCAAAAACCGATCCTGAAAGTCAATTGGCCTCAACTGAAATACATTTTCGATTCAAGCAGAATGAAGATTCAGGTTTTCGCTGAAGATGACCATGCCTTGCATCAAGTCGTGCTTCACTATCAGGTCCAATCGAATGATCCACCCTATAAAGAAATTCTTCAGTCTTACGAAGAGGACTTCAAAATCTTCAGTGAATTGTATGAGTGGGATCTTTCCATGACTCCTCTTCTTGCTGGAGACAATGTTACCGTTTGGATCGAGGCCTCCGACCGTGATCTTTTGAACGGCCCCAACCGATCCGTTTCAGAAAAGTTTGTTTTTCAACTGGAAAGTCAATCCGAGTATCATCAAAAAATACTTGCCAGATTTGAGGATCTGCACTCGGCGATGAAAAAACTGATGGGAAAACTGGACCTCCAGTCCATCGAAGACACAGATTTGCTTGAAACACAGATCATCTCCGAGATGAAAACCCTTCGCGAAGATGCGTCCCACGATTTACTTCTTTCAGGACCGTTGAAAGCTTTTCCAGCAGAGATAGAAATGCAGCTGAATTTCTACCGCCGCCAGCGCCAGTTGCTGGAAAAACCTGAATGTGTCAAGAATCAAATGGTACCTTCAACCGAAGAGGAATATCGGGAAAGGTTGGAAAGCATCGAAGCCTGCCTTTCCAATTAGACAACCTTTACAGGAAGAATCAAAATCCTCAGCCAGCAGCACTCCGTGCCTGCTCGAGCATTTCATAAGCCACACTGAAGGTTTTTTCAGTAATTTCTCTGCCGCCTATCAACTGTGCGATTTCCTGTGCTTTTTCTTCCGAAGTAGACGTCTTCCTGACCACCGTGTAAGTTGCGTCCTTTTCAATTTGTTTTTCTACCACATAATGGCTGTCGGAAAATGCTGCAATCTGTGGAAGATGGGTCACACACAGAGTTTGCTGCTGCTGCCCGAGATTTCTTAACTTTTGACCGACCATTTCCGCAACTCGTCCACTGATACCGGTGTCGACTTCATCGAAGATCATCACCGTGGAAGGGTCGTGGGTTTGTAAGATGGTCTTCAAAGCCAACATCGTCCGTGACAGTTCTCCCCCGGAGGCGATGTGGATCAAACTTTTCAGGTTTTGCCCTGGATTGACTGAAAGCATGAACTCGACCTGATCGATTCCCTTTTCACTCCATTCCTTTTCATCTTCAGCATCCTGATTTTTGAATTTTGTCTGGAATCTCGCTTTTTCCATACCCAACTGTTGAAGCTGTTGGACAATTTGACGGTCAAGATCTGTTGAAATTTTATGCCTTCGTGCAGAAAGTTCTTCGGAGCTTTGCTTCAGTTCCATCAAAGCAGTTTCGAATTGTTCCTCCAGTAACTGACTGTTTTCTTCCAAATTGATTAAATCCGTATGTTCCTTTTCAGACGAATTCAAAAGTTCACAAAGCTCATCCGAGTGTCCCAAAGCATATTTTCTCTGGAGCCTCTGGACCCGATTCAGTCGGTCATTAAGAAAACTCAACCGTTCCGGGTTGATTTCCACCATTTCCTGCCTTTTTTGCAGGGCTCGTCCAAAATCTTCGAGTTGAAAAAAACATTGTTCGAGTTCCTCCATCAACGGGACACAATCCGGATCCATTTCAGAAGATTGCTGGATATTCTTTCGAAGGATTTCCATTTGTTCCATCAGGGACAACTCATCTTCGCTCAGCCTGCTTTTCGAGTCGGAAAGCAATTGGATCAGTTTTTCCGCTCCAGAAAGCCTTTTGGTTTCCTCAAGCAAATGCTCTTCTTCACCAGGTTCAAGAGCCAATTCCTGGAGTTCTTCAATCATTTCCTTCAACTCCACCATCCGCATGGATCTCTGATTCAAATCCTGCTCTTGTTTCCTTCTAAGTTCTGCAAGTTCCTGGTAATGCTGATAATGCCTGCTTACCTTTTGACGAAGCTCGAACAACTTCCCGAATCCATCAAGAAAGTCGAGATGCGATGAGCTTTGAAGAAGACTTTGATGCTCATGCTGACCATGGATGGTGATCATCGGTCTGGTCAGGTTTTTCAGGTAATCTGCGGTGACCGAAACTCCATTGACAAAACGACGTAATCGCCCCTGACTGGAAAGCAGACAACGGATGATCAGATCCTCATCCGCATCAATTCCTGATTCATCAAGCAGTTTGCGGGGTTCTTCGGTTCCTTTTAAGGAAAGCACGGCTTCCACCTCAGCCTGGTCTTCCCCGGAACGAACCAGGGTCGAACGCCCCCGGTCTCCCCGAAGCAACATGATTGCGTCGATGAGGATCGATTTTCCTGCCCCTGTTTCACCCGTCAAGATGGAAAATCCGGAACCGAAATCAACTTCCAATTCCTTGATGGTGGCAAAATTTTTGATCTTCAGATGGAGCAGCATGAATCGGTGTATTCGGGATATCCGGGAATTTCCAGGCTTCCTGCCAGGGTTTGAAATGGGATCATCACAAATAATTCACGACCCCGGATCAAGCTCTTTCCATGATTTCAGAATAGACTTGGCGTATGCTCGAGGTTGTTTTTTCAACTGTCTTGAAGAGGTCCTCGGTTTCATATCCATGTCTCTTGAGCAGCATCAGGATCAATGGCTGATCGATCCTGTCAAAATCCAGCATGTTTGTGGAATCATCATAAAGCAGCCTCAATCCGTTTTCAATTAACCTCAGGTGCCTATAACCTTCTGACAGGATGCTGACTTGGTCCTGATTCAACAATCCGTGCTTACCAGCATTTTCCAGGGCTTCCAAAGTCTCGGTGGTCCTCATCTCGGGAATGTCCCGACCATGAACCAACTGAAGATACTGAGTCAAGAATTCAACATCAAGCAACCCCCCGCGCCCTTCTTTGAGGTTTCGTTTTTTATCGGTTTCCGCAGAAAGTTCTTTTTCCTTGCGAGATCTCAAATGATGAATCTGGGATACCAGGTCCTCAGGGATTTCCCACTCGTAAGCTGCCTGCTCGATTCCTGATTCAACATCTTGAAACCAGCCTGGCTTTGAAAATTTACCAATCGTTTCTATCAATCCATCGCTCTCTAACTGAGTTGTTGCACCTGCTACGATTCGCCCCTTCACCAAAGCCTGATGCTCCCAGGCTTGTGAATTTCGATGATATTTAAAATAGACCTCCCAAGGGGTGACCAGCACACCGGCATTTCCTGAAGGACGAAGACGGGTATCCATTGTGTATGCGAATCCAGAACGGGTGATGGTGGTCAGCAGAAAAATGGTGCGCTGGATCAATTTGACACCATATTCCTGGATCAGCAGTCTATCGTTTTGGGAAGCCTTGGATTTTCCTGAATGCACGATGATCAGATCCAGGTCGGAATGATAGGTCAACTCCCGTCCACCCAGCTTTCCAAGGCCGATGATGGCAAAACACAGCGGATCCTCGAGTTGTTTGAGCGAATTTCCAAAGCGGCGATCCAGTTTTTTCATCGCCATCCGAAAGGCTTCTTCAAGCACAATTTCGGCAACCAGTGTCAAATTCTTTCTGGCTCGTGAATAACTGAGAATCCCCTCAAGCTCCGCACTCCCGAGGAGAAAGGTCATGGCATGCTTGAATTGCCGGAGGCGGTCGATCTGCTGTTCTTCATCCCCCTCGGCTTCTGAGATCATCGATCTGAGTTGTTTTTGGGCATCTTTTCGGTCTACTTCCAGGGTCTTCTGCTCAAGACGGTTCAGCAATTCCAGGTGATTGAGCAGGTGATTCCAGAGCATCTCACTGGTTTCACCGATCCTCGCAAGTCTTGAAATTGCGGATGGTCCTTCGAGCAATGGCTGATAAAGATCAATTCGCGGACCGATCGTTTCAAACAGTCGTTGAAATCGTTTTTCGGTATGGGAGTTGAGGTAGGGAGTCAGACTCTGAGCGAGGTTTTGCAGGGTGTCTTTTTCTTCTTCACTCAGGTTCTGGATCCTTAAACTGTTCCGAAGAGCGGCTTCAATTTCGAGGTGTTTATTGCTGAAAAGTCCACTGAAAATCGACCTGACCCGCCCCATCACATCTTTCAGTTCTGAAAGAAACTGTTGCCTGGCTTTTTCCGGGTCAAGGTCGTTATACCCCATGCATCGTGCAAGATGTCTTTGGGATTCCGCATTGGAAGGAATGGTATGGGTTTGCTGTTCCTCACGCATCTGCAAGCGGTGTTCAACGCGACGGAGAAAAATATAGGCCCGCTTCAGGTGGGCAGCATCCAAAGCAGGAATGAGATCAACCTCCTCAATTGCCTCCAAAGCTTCCAAAGTGTTGGTCTTCCTTAGGGACTTTCTTCGTCCGCCATAAAGCAACTGAAACGTCTGCACAAAAAACTCGATCTCACGAATTCCTCCCACTCCCAATTTAACATTCAACTGATTTTCACGAAGGTGTTCCTCTTCGATTCTCTCTTTCATGTGCTGAATATCCCGTGAAAGCCTTTCATCCAGAAGTCTGCTGTAAACAAATGGAGTGATCATCGATTCAAAGGATTTTTTTGTCCTCTCACAGCCAGCAACGGTTCTGCCTTTGATCAAAGCCTGCCGTTCCCACAATTCTCCTTTGGCTGAATAATAAAGCTCCACTTCATCCAGAGACTGGACGAGGGGGGCACGGTCTCCTCCGGGGCGAAGCCGCATGTCGACCCTAGCCAGGAAACCCTCCTCTGTCAGATCACTCATGACATCAATGAGGCTCCTGGCGACTTTGATCCGGTGTCGATTTGACTGATCCTGCTGTTCAACAGGAGCCAAATCATCATGGATGAAGATAAGATCCACATCAGAGGAATGGTTCAGTTCTTTTCCGCCCAGTTTGCCCATTCCCAGAATCATGAACGGAGGTTCCGGGAAATGGACCCCGTCTTTTTTTTGAAGTATTTCATGGATTGTTTCCAGGGCAACCTGAAGCAGGCTTTCAGCAACAGAAGCCCATTCCTCAAGGGTCTCGACAAAAGCTTCAGGAAGGCAAAAATCACGGATGCTGATTCTCAGGTACTCTCGATACTTCCAGCGTCTGAGGATTTTTTTCAGGTCTTCTGGAGTTTCCGGATTCACACTGCGAACCTTTTTCCTGAGTTCCTTTAACATCAACTCGGAAGATCTTGCTTCCTTCCAGTTTTCGAGGGCGCAAAACTCCGAGGCGAACTTTGGATCCCTGATCAGTCTCCGGGAAAGATAGTCACTTCGTCCAAAAATGCTGAGCAGTTCTGGAGCCTGCGGAGAAGAAAAATCAAATGGTTTGTTATGCTCAAGAGCATAAGATTCAGCAAAATCGTGAAGTTGCTGCAAAGCGGAAAGTGGATTTCCGGAACCCAGCAAAATCGGAAGTATTGTGAAACGGGAAGCTTGAAAGCCCGGAAGCTGATCAGATTTGATCAGGAGGTCTTCCAGGGCAGATAGGTCAATTCCGGGAAATGATACTGGTGGATCTTCTTTGAAAAGATCTTTCCAGTTAAAATCAGAATCTCGGATCAGATGGCGTTCAAGCCAGTCTTTGAGCGTCAATGGTAAACGGAGGAAAAGGATTTGCTGAAATCAGCATCTTCCCCTCCGTTTCTACCGCAATCAGTAGTTAAAGTACAGATTGAATTCGTGGGGATGGGGTCGGGAATCGATCGCTTTGACCTCTTCTTCCATCTTGTAATCCAACCAATATTCAATGACGTCTTTGGTGAAAACGTTTCCTTTCAGAAGGAATTCGTTATCCGACTCTAAAGCATCAAGTGATTCACGCAGCGAACTTGGCATCTTACCAATTTTGTTCAGCTTTTCCGGAGGAAGGTCATAGATATTCACATCCATTGGATCACCCGGATCAATTTTGTTCTGTATTCCATCCAATCCTGCCATCAGCATTGCTGCAAACGCAATGTAGACATTGGCGCCGGAGTCTGGGCAGCGGTATTCCAGGCGACGTGCCTTGGGGGAATCCACCACTGGGATCCTAACAGTAGCAGAACGGTTTCGATTTGAATAAGCCAGGTTGATCGGTGCTTCAAAACCCGGAACCAGACGCTTGTAGGAATTAGTCAGGGGGTTGGTGAATGCAGCCAAAGCAGGAGCATGATTCAAGATTCCGCCAATGTAATATAAAGCGTCCTGACTCAAACCTGCATACTGATCTCCGGCAAAAAGAGGCTGACCGTTTTTCCACAATGACTGGTGGGTGTGCATTCCGTTTCCGTTGTCGTTGAACATTGGCTTCGGCATGAATGTCGCGGCCTTACCATTATCACGGGCAACGTTTCGGATGACATATTTGAACCACTGTAAATTGTCTGCTGTTTTCAACAGGGTGTCGAATTTGATGTCGATTTCATGCTGCGCAGGTGCAACCTCATGATGCTGGGCTTCTACGGTAATCCCCATTTCCTCCAGTTTCAGCACCATCTCTGCGCGAATGTCTCTGTCCTGGTCGAAAGGTGCGGTGGGGAAATATCCTAATTTGTGGCCATATTTGTAGGCCTTATTGCCACCAGGCTCATCGGTTCCGGTATTCCAAGGACATTCAGGAGAATCTATCGCGTAAAATCCACCCTCGGCGTCCTGGGCATAACGTACATCGTCGAACATGAAGAACTCTGCTTCAGGACCGAAAAATGCCGTATCCGCAATCCCTGTCGAGATCAAATACTTTTCTGCTTTGGAAGCAATATTCCTGGGATCGCGGGTATAACCCTCTCCAGTGATCGGATCGATGATATCGCAGATGATCGATAAGGTCGGATGGGCATAAAACGGATCCATGGTGGTCGTACTCAAATCGGGCATGACCTTCATGTCGCTGCTGTCAATGGTCTGCCAACATCGAATACTCGAACCATCAAACATCCTTCCTTCTTCCAGCATTTCTTCACTGAGATCAGAAATAGAAACTGCAAAATGTTGCCAGGTTCCGAGAAAATCAATGAATTTCAAATCGACCATCACAGCATTATTTTTCTTTGCAAAGTCAATCACTTCTTTCGCTGATTTCATAAACTCCTTATGGGTTGAAATAAATTAATTTTTATTTCCGAGTTCAGACTAGAGACATTGATTATGTATCTTAATTCTTTTTCGGATAAGTATTATCAGCAATAAACGAACCATAATTATATGTCTGATTTTATTTATAAATTTTTTAATTGCCTTAAAAACATATGCCTATTTTTTGTGCGTCTGCCCAAAAAAACGACTTCTAAGCAATGGATCCCTTAATAGCCACTTTGCAAAATCAGTAAGCAATCTTTCTTGCATGGAAAGGTTTAGAGATTCATTGATCCAAATGAATTTCAATATCAAATGATTTCGGAAAACGTTCGATTCAGAAAATTTTCCTGAACTTTTTTGAGGTAAATGGACCTTATATTTTACCGTTTCAAAAGCATGATTAGCATCACCGAAATGCCATTCATCACTTCAACCTTTGGTATGTTGCTTGCTTTGAGTCAGGTCTGAAAGTGATACACCCTAAATTCATTAATTCATGAGTGGATTGACAAGCCTAGTCCAGGCAGGCGGGGTCCTGGAAAAAAAGATTGAAACGGTAGCCAACAACCTGGCAAATGCCAGTACCGTCGGATTCAAAGAAGATCAACCTTCATTCAGAGAAGTACTTTCCACTGTACAAAGGGTGGTTCCTCAATCAGACGAAGAAAACTTCCTCTCCCATGAGTATCTCGACCAGTATGTGGGCATGGATAAATCTGCCGTGATGGTGGATGAAATCGGGAAAAATTTCACAACAGGACGCTTCCGTGATACCGGGAATGAACTCGACCTGGCTCTGGAAAATGAAGGATTTTTCAGTATCAGTACACCCCAGGGAGAACGCTTTACCCGGGCTGGAAATTTTAAACTCGATTCCCAGGGACGGATGGTGACTCAGGATGGCTTTCCCCTCTTAGGAAAGAAGGGACCAATCCAGATCAAGGGCAATGGACCGATCCAGGTAGATGAAAACGGACAGGTCGCGGTCGAAGGAACAGTTCTCGATCAGTTGAAAACCGTCCGGTTCCGAAATCAGGACCAACTTCAGAAACTTGGAAATCATTTTTATGCCCCGATCCGAAGTGATGATGTCCCGATCCCTTCAAGAGAAATCGTTGTAAGACAGGGAATCTTGGAACAGTCCAACGTGAATACAGTATTGGAAATGTCTCGTATGATCACCGCAACCCGATCCTATGAAATGGTTCAAAAGGCCATTACAAATCTGGATAGCCTCGATGAAAAGGCGATCACCATCTCAAGAGTCAGTTAAACTTGTGAAACCCTTAACCACCAACCTTAAAGGAGTTGACCGCCCATGATGCGCGCACTCTACACGGCAGCCACCGGCATGGCCGCCCAGCAAAGAAATATCGACACCACCGCTAACAACCTGGCTAACGTCAACACTACAGGTTACAAGAAAAGCAAGGTCCATTTTCAGGATCTGCTCTATCACAATGAAAGAACGGCGGGGGTTCCATCATCGGTTTCGACCCAGGTCCCGGTTGGTTTGCATGTGGGTCACGGTGTCAAATTCATCGGCACGGAAAAAATCCACACCCAGGGGAATTTGGAAAACACCGGCAATGACCTGGATCTCAGCATTGACGGACATGGTTTTTTCCAAATCCTTCAGCCAAATGGAATTGTGGGCTATTCCCGAGACGGCCATTTCAACATCGACGGAATGGGACGATTGGTCACGAATGATGGTATGCTTCTCGATCCTGAAATCAACATTCCACAGGACACCCGAAAAGTCGAAGTCGGATTTGACGGAACTGTTACGGTATTTCTGAGAGATGAAACCATGCCGGAAGCGATTGGCAGCATTCAGCTTGCACGCTTCCAGAACCCTGCAGGGCTGACTCCGATCGGCAAGAATCTGTATGTTTCAACACCAGCATCGGGGAACGCCATCGTAGATGCACCAGGTGCCAGCAGCATGGGAACCCTAACTCAAGGATTTCTGGAACGCTCGAATGTCTCCCTGGTTGAAGAAATGGTAAACATGATTACTTCTCAACGTGCTTATGAAGTCAACTCGAAGGCCATCCAATCAGCAGACGAAATGCTCAAAAACACCAACAACCTGGTCCGTTAATTTGAGCTTTGAATGAAACCGATGACAGTCGAGAACTCAAGACCTGAAATGCAGAACCGAACCGTGCACAAATATTCGATCCAGTTCGGTTTCTCATTACTCAAAAACGTTGCAGCCATTTTCTGTTTGATTGCAATCAGCATTGGAGTTTTCGGAATCAAATGATACGGATTCTTCTTCCCGAATCTTCGGTGGTTGAAAAAGAGACCTATCGCCTGGGTGATATTGCCAGACTCGAAGGACCGGATCCTTACCTGATCGAAAGACTGGAGAGGATCAAAATAGGTCGATCCCCTCTCCCCGGAAGGGACCTGAGCGTTTCCCGTTCGATCATGCTTTCCCGGATCAGATCGGCAAAAATCGACACAGCAAAGATTGTCTTTCCTGCCAGCCAAAACACACGCGTTCAGCGAGCAGCACTCAAGATTCCTGGCAAGGATATCGACCAGTCCGTTTTGAATCATATCCAGGAAGCCTATTCCGGAATGGATATCAAACCTAGGATTCTTGCGAAAACCCGTGATGTATTTCTTCCACGCGGGGAAGTCAGTTACCGAATCCTCAAAAAAGGACGTCACCTCAAGGAAGGCGGATACCAGACTTATGAGTTGGAATTCAGTGTTGATGGGAAACCAATGCGGAAAGTTCCAGTCAGGACCTACATCAAACTTTATAAGGATGTGGTCATTGCGAAGGACACCATCAAAGCAGATCATGTCATCGGCGAAGCAGACATTCTCAAAGTCCGTCGTAATGTCGATCGCATGCCTTCCAAGTATGTAACCGATGCACAGGACATTCTTGGCAAAGTAGCTTCCAGAGCAATCAATCCCAACGAAGTTATTCGCGAAACCACCGTTGCCGCACAGCCTGTGGTGAAGTCCGGTGACCGCTTGATGATCATCTTTGAAACCCCGAATTTAAGATTGACCGCACCGGGAATGTCTCTGCAAAAAGGGGCACTTGGAGATCGCATTCAAGTCCGGAACCTGCAAAGCAAAATCCTGGTCTATGCAACCGTCCGTGACAAAAACCACGTCCAGGTCAACTGAATTCCGATGTCAAATTTTTTAAAATCTTTACACTTGCCTAAGCTGACACATCAGAATGTTGGATTGTCATCGCATCGGAAGATTCCATGCGGGAAAATCCTGCTGGTGTTCTTTGTGCTGTTTGCTGCTGCAGCCTGCCGGACGCCCTTCAACCAGCCTCAAACTCCAGCACAAAACCAGACGGCCGTATCAAATTCAAAAAAAGTCACCAACAATCGTTTGAGTTCAGAAAAAAGATTGAGACGAAAAAGGGTTTCGGTCAGCAGAAACCTTTATGAAGGTTCACTGTGGCGTTATGAATCCTCATTTGGAAACATCCTGAGGGATCACCGTGCTCGTTTCCGGGGAGATTTATTTACCATCAGCGAACTTCCCTCGGTGGTCAATGTCCCGGAACCCAAAGCCGAAGCAGAACAAGAAGCGGCAGCTCCCACAAACAATACTCAACGCGCTAACCTGCTACTTGAAGCGATTACCATGCGGGATGAAATCGAAAGAGAACAAAATGACATCCTCCGCAGTCTGGAAACAATGTCCGCACGGGTTACCAAAGTTCTGCCCGATGGCAACATGATGATCAAAGGACAGAAAGTCGATTATCGTCAACGCAACCAGGTACGCTACATTACCACCATCACCGGCATCCTCCGACCAGCTGATGTTGATGATTCAAACATTGTTTCCGCCACTAAACTTGCCAACCCCAATGTCAAAATCAAGAGGCAGCAGTCAGGGGCCTTCGTCCGAGAAAGGCTGGAGCGATTGGCACCGTTGATCGGACAACAAAGAGCGGGCCTAATGGGACGCATTGGTGATTTCGCCCAACAATGAGACCATTCAGGATTTCTAGCTCGATCTCCTGTTAGTGTTGATTGACTTCCCCTCTTAAAATTCATCATTCAAAATTCACCCCTTCATCCGGCACATCGCTTTTCCTATTGCCGTTAAGGATCTTCTCGAAATTTTCGAAGTTCATGTTTTAGAGAAACAACATCGGAAAATTGGACTTTTCCCATTTCTTTTTTTAAAAATATAAGTTGAGTCATTTAATCAGAAGAGCGACTTAGGCCATCAATGATGAATTTTCTTTTTGTGACATCCTATGACTGAGGAAGTTACCAATCCTGATTTGCGTTCCCAGGACGAACGGCAGCTTGACCTGATTCGCGACCTGAACAGCCGGGTTCCATCCAACCCTCAGGGAGATGCTGCAGATGCAGGGTTGAAAAAAATCCTACAATCCCTCAGCAAAAATTCTCTCAGTGACGCTCTTCGCGATTCTTTTTCTGCAGATAAATTAAAGGAGTGGAAAGAGTATGCGGAAAAGGAATTTGAGGCCATGGGACAGATCAACCGAAAAAGAGTTCGAAATCTGGTTGGTTTGTCCGATGAAGACATGCACCGCACCATGTTCGAAGGTTTTTTCCTCTTCGACATCAATCCCCTGGATGCTCCTACGGTGGAAGTTCAAGCTCGAACCGGCGAGTTTGACGATGATGGGAAACCCGTGATGAAAACTTTTTCATACGAGGTTTTCCAGAAGAATGCTTTGTATGGAATCGAAGGAGTAGAAAGATTTGTCCCAAAATCCATCTGCGAGGGTGAAGAAGGAATGCACGCCTACCTCAAAGAGGAGTACTCAGAACGGGTTCAGCATTTCCAGAAGGCAGAATACAAACCCATCAAGGCATTGACAACGATCGGCAGTCTTGGAGGAATCGGCCACAAACCGGATTCCGACATGGATGCCCAGGTGATCATCAACACCAATCCTGAGTACCGATACTGTTGGAACGATGCTGATTTTTTCCTGGCATTACTCTGCCATATCCTGGAACGGTTCTATGATCATTACTTCTTGCACAAAATGGATCCGAAAAGCCGGGCGGAACTCAGGAAAACCGCGACCGGAATCCTTTTGGAAGAATTCCAGGACGGGGTCTCTCCGGAAGAAGCAAAGGTGGTGGAGTTCATTTTTACCAGCCGCTACCGGAAAGAAAAACAAAGACTCATTCTCGAGCATCTTCAATCCCAGGAAGCAGAAAAACAAACCGAAGCATTCATGCCGATCATTCTGGGATCGCTGAAGGAGTTCCCGGATTGTGAGATGCTCATCGAGCCCCTCCGTCAGTTTTTCGGATTTTTACAGAAAACTCCTGCGGATGAACTCCGTTCCAAAGGATTCACTTACTCCGTTCAGCAATTCAGTCAGGACAAACTCCTGGGTTGGCTGACGCAGTATTTCAGGACCACTTTCCTAGGAGTCGAAGGCGCACGCCAGATCCTTTGGCGTTATGCGGTGCAGAACAATTACTCTCCGGACAAAGTCCCGGAAGACAAACAAAAAGCCTGTTTCCTGGAAAGTATTTCCAGCAACAACCAGCTCAACCAACTGCTGCTCGAATTCCTCGACTTTCTGATGGAACAGCTTTCTCATTCCGCCCGAGGAAAAGTCCCGGAAATCGTTCAGATGCTCCAGCAGAAATTTGGTTCCAATGGACTCGAATTTCCGGAAGATCTGAACACTCAGCTGCAGGAAAAACTGGATGCGCAGTATCGGGTGCATATGGTGAAGTTGATCGAATCAAGGTCTGATTTCGAAGCCAAGGGATTTGAAGCTGATCTCGAATTTCCACTGCACTTGAAAATTCAGCAGGCAGAAGCCTATTTGACCCAGAAATACCCCAGCACGGAAATTCATTTTTTTACCAATATCCTGCGAAAGCAAAGAGCCGGACAACATACTCCCTACCTCGTTTCTCCCGAAGGCAGCATGGCCTATTCCAACATGCTCAATGATTTCCTGTTGAATCCTGCGGTGATGATGTGCGGCCTTCCGCCCATGCCGTTTGACCTTCCCCAGGACTTCAAGGTCATTTCATCCATCGGGGTTTTCCCTGACGCAGAATGGACCCTGAATCAATCCGTTGAAATCATCGAAGCACCCCCCAAACCGGAAACGGACGGTGATTCAGGAGAAGGGGAGGAAGCTCCTGCAGAAGCCCCCCCTTCCGGGGCAGATGTCGAAAAAGAATCTTTTGTGTTGGGACACCTTCCCAATTGGGGGGAGATCCACATTCCACGGAAAAAATTCCTCGAGCATGCCGTCCCAATCTTTCTCCGAGAAAGCGAAAAAGTCAGTCACCGTAATCTTCCTAAAGCCCTGCTGAATTGCTGGTGGCTGGAAATGATCGTCTGCATCGACAAAGAAGATGACCTACCCACCAGCCTGACCCGGTTGCTCTGGAATCCGGATCAACGATACTTCCTGTCGGATGAGATCAATGGACCATTGATCGACGCCATCATTAAACTGGAAACCGATTATCCAGGGCTTCCTCTTGATCCCTGGTGGCTCAAATTCACAGAGATGTTGGCCCGTTTCGAAAGTTATGAACAGGAAGAAGAAGAGGAAAAGGATTTTTCTCTGAACACCCTCAGTGTCACCCAGAAACAAATCATTTTCTGTTTTGCTCAACACCTGAGAATTTCAGACATCATCAATTACGGAGACAACGGCAAAGCCAAATGGCTTGATGAAAACGAAACCTGGCGTTCCAGGGCGATGGTTGATTATTACAATGTCTTTTTCAGTGATCCTGAAGAACGTGCTGAAGTGGTCCGTTTTTCCCAGGGCAGAGATGATGCAGGGAACCGGGTCGAAAAAGTACTCAAGCAGCTTTTCCTGGAATCGATGAAACGGGTAGAAAGTAAACTTTGCCAAATCGGATTGGACAATGCTGTCGCCAACATCAGCAATCACCTGGCAAGGATCAGTGCTGAGTCTCTCGACCTGGAAAATGCCCAGAAATACCTACGTCCCATGCTTGCCGTAGTCAACCAGAGGGTTGCCATCGAAGACAAAAAAGTGCTGATCAAGGTCAAAAAGAAAATGCCGATGAATGCACTTGAAAAGATGCAGGCAAGGAACATATATGACGATCATAAAAAACTGAAAAGCGTACAGGGAAACATCGTTGATTATTTCGGCCAGTTTAAAATCAAGATCGAAGAAGGTTGGGTACGAAAAGCCATTGAAGACTCAAAAGTATTTATTGCTGGAGATGCATTGGAAAATGTTATCTTCAAATACCACTTCGACCGGAATTTCGAAAGAAAACCCTTTCAGGTTCCATTGCCGATTTCCAAAAGTTTGAGCATCCCCAGAAACCGGATCAAAGTCGTCTTCAATCCGAAAACAGGGAAATGGCTTTTCAGTTCCATGTTGACCAAACAGGAAGCCGGCGGAGGCGGTGGAGATTCGGTTCTGCCGATGTTCGAAGGCCCCCTTGTGGACGGTTTGACACGATGTGTCTCAAGCGGATATGTAGGGTTTGGCGGGAAATACCTCTCGACCTTCGAGAAGCCTCCTGCTCAGGCCCGGAGTGAAATAGCGACCAATCCTGTCACTGGACAGGATCTTTTCAATCTTGCTCAGGAGATTAAGTCAACCTTTGCTTCCATGCATGCATCCTCCCAGGAAGTACTTGAAAATATTCATTACGTCCGGGAAGTCTTCATGATCTGCCATGTGAATCGATACAACATGATTTCATTGGTGGTTCGGGACAATCTTGGAGAACAGTTCGTCATTAATTTTGATATCAAGAGCATTCCGGTCAAAAAGGTTCCACCCAAACTGAGGATCGGCGGTGACGAGCAATTCCCGGAATTTCTTTTGCGTTTCAACAGCCAGCAATGCAGGGTTCTTTTCCTCCGGCATTTAGCCGCTCTCAAAATCCCTATCTTGAGCAGCAACCGCCCGAAACTGAATATCTGGATCAGTCCCGGAAAATATGACCTGCCGATAGCCCAGAAATTTTTACAACGTTACATCAACGGAATCGCCAGGGCCCTCTGGCCGACAGATTCCATCGGAACACGGGAGCAGTTGAAACCGACTGCACTTGACAAAACCTTCGACCAGATGGGGCAGGAAGCTCTCAACTAGGGTTTTCTCCTTCTTCAAACATTCCCCTCACCCTTTCAGCGATGGCACGATGAAAAACTACAGCCTGGAGAATCCATTTGCTGAAAACGATCTTCCCTCACCTGTAAAAGATCAAGAACAAGCAGTCCCTTCCCGTTATCAGGAAATGGTGGACCGAGGCCGGGAACTGCTCGAACTTCCAAAAAAAGGTGGAGGTGAAAGCAGAGTTCAGGTCCAGCACGGTAAGGGGAGAATGACCGTCTGGGAGCGCATCCGAGTCTTGACTGAAAATGAACCGCACATCACCTTTCAGAATTGGGGAGCGCAACTCGACGGCGCAGGAATCGTCACAGGAATCCTGAACATCAAGGGAAGAGATGTCGCGCTTTACGGGCATGATTTCACCGTCCGCGCCGGGTCCATGGATGCCACCAACGGGGCGAAACTCGCACGGCAGATTCTGATGGCCGGGGACCACGGAATCCCTCTGATCGGGATGAATGATTCCGCTGGTGCATTTGTGCCTGCAGGGGTCGGAGGCCTTGACGGATATTCCGAAGCCTTTCAGGCGATGCGGAAAATCAGCGGTGTGGTTCCTTCCATCATGCTCATGTTTGGATACAATGCCGGAGGCGGTGCCTACCTTCCGCGTCAAGGTTCATTCCTGATTCAGCCCAACGAAACCTTTTTCGGACTGACCGGCCCTGATGTGGTGCGAGAGGCCCTTGGAGAGGACATCACTCCGGATGAATTGGGCGGTCCCAAGGTACACTCCCAAAGCGGAGTGGTTGATCTGAGCGCTGAAGACGAATTAGGTGCTCTCCGAACAGCCCTCAGGCTTTTGAGTTATCTCCCTGACAATAACCGGGAACTGGCTCCTTTTGCAGAAACCTCACTCGAACTCGAGGGATATGTTGAAGAGGAAGCCATTCTGCTTCGGAAGACCTTTGCTGACTCTCCTTCGGGCTTCAATACCCCCCTGGACATGAGATTGTTTCTCCAGCAACTGGTCGATTATGGAGATTATTTCGAACTTCAACCGGAACGGGGAAAACAGTTGATCACGGCATTTGGTCGGATGGGTGGTTCGGTCGTAGGTTTTCTTGCGAACAACAGTGCTTTCAACTCAGGCAACATCGATGTTGATGCGTCACGCAAGGGCAAAAAGTTCATGCGTTTCTGTAACCTCTTCAACACTCCCGTTATTTTTCTGGAAGACGTCAGCGGCTATGCTCCCGGCTCCGAACAGGAACAGGCAGGAATTGTCCAGGCCGGCCGGGAATTATTGGATTCCATCATCGACCTTCGTGTCCCAAGACTGACCCTGATTGTCCGAAATGCCTTTGGAGGAGCCTATTGCGCCTGGAATAGCTACCACATTGGCGCGGACTTTGTCTTTGCCTTACCGAGTTCCAGAATCGCGGTGATGGGGCCCGCAGGCCGACAGTATGTCTATAAGGATGAATATCGTAACATCATGAAAGTGTATCATGATTCCATAGGTTCAGGGAAAAACCAGGCAGAAGCCACAGCGCAACGGGATCGGGATTTGGAAAAGCTGACCCAACGTTATGAAAGAGAACTTCTCAATCCCGAAGAAGCTCTCAAACTCGGCTCGGTTTCCAGCTTGGTAATGCCCGGTTACAGCCGTCAGATTTTAGGATCTTCGCTGCAATACCTTTTGCGCCACTATCAACCAGAGCCCCTTTCAGGACCTCAACGAGAATAACACTCCGAATCATCTTCTTGACCAACCATTGAAAAGGTTGATTCCACCCATTAAAATGATTTGATCTGAATCATTCTTCTTCCCAAGTCAAAGAAAACCATGAAAAAACTATTCTCGACGGATGCACTTCTGTTGGTGATCATCATCTTTGGTGCATACTGGCTCTTCTTCAAAGACGACGAAAGCTCCCGGCAAAATCCTTATTTTTCCTCCAATGTACCGATTGGGGTTAGTGATTCCTTCAACCAGCAGGCCATTGAAAGGCTGGGACTGGATCTGACGGAAAATCTTGACCCACGCCTGATCCCGGATCTGATGACGGAAGCCATGCGTGAGACGGTTCAGAGCAACCCTTCGGAAAAAGATTTTCTTCCCACTTTGGTGAATCGAGTCTCCAACAAGATCCGTGACATCAGCACCATCGATTTAAACGAAGATGGAATCGCGGATCCCATTCTGGTGGTTCCAAATCAGTCAAGCAGCGGAAACGATCACCTTGTTTTTTCGATCCTGGTACCTGACCCCTCTGAAGTAAGCAGCCTTCCTAACGGTTCCGATCAAAATGCCTGGCGGGACATTGCTGAAAACAAGTCAATTGAGATCATGACGGCATCCGCAGTGAAAAGCGCTGAAGACCAAATGACCATGCAGTCCGCACCGAACCCGCAAATGTATCAATCAGCAGGGACACCATATCCGCCTTATTATTCAACCGGTCCGAGTCTTTCCAGCATCTTTTTGACTTCAATGGCCGCGTCCATGATGACCAACTGGCTTTTCATGCCGAGTTACGGAATGGGCTTCGGTTATTACAATTCACAACCCATGGCGGTTAATTCTGTTCAGCAAAATCGAAGTGCAGCGGCTTCTTCCTATAGCCGTGCTCAATCCTCATCAAGTGCTGCGAAGTCGGTGGGAGGAAGTTCCGTGGCTGCCAATAAGTTCCGCTCAACTTCTTCCAAATCGATGAACCAGATCAAAAGCTCTCGCTATCGTTCTGCCAACCGGAAAGCCGCAGCAACCGGTTTTGGACGCAGCCAAACTTCTCAGCGAAAAGCTCCTGCAGTCAGGCGGACTCCAACCCGTTCACGAAGTTTGATGCGGACTCCAACAAGACGCAGCTTTGGAGGATTTGGCAGGAGAAGACGCTAAGATTTTCTTTAGGTGAAAAAAGGGGTGGGAGGTTGATTGAAGAATTGTCATTCCTCCCATTCTTTCTGATTGAGGTATTGTTCGTATTCCTCATCGCTCATATTTGAAATACTGTTTTTTTGTTTTTGACCGTAACGCTCAAACGCTTCCTTCCTGAGCGTTGCCATGCTCTCCAGATAACTGCTGTCCTCAAAAAGTTCATGTTGAATGTGAGCGTGAGGGGCATGCAACCGGGCTTCTTTTTCAATCTGCAAGTGACAAACTGAACATAGCGGAATCAGGTTTTCCAATTGATTATTCCCTGGGTTCTCATCGATATGATGCACCTGAAGCAGATCTCTCGAATTTCTGGGATTGCTGCAATCTTTTCCACACCTGGCACAGTGATGGTTGAAAAGTAAACGAACATATTTTGAAATCTCAGGCCATTCCTGGTGGTAACGGGGATCATGCGCCATTCATTTTATCCATGTTGCTTTATCATTTCACTGTTCAGCGTATTCTAAGCATTTAAGCTTTACGTTCACAAAAATTGTGATTATACATTAGTTCAATTTGATTACATCCACCTAGATGTAATTATAACTTTTAGAATATTCTATCTTCAGTTTAAAGAAGCGATTTTTCACTAACCATTTCAATGAACCATGGACCGAAAAGAATTCCTTGATATCCTCTCGATCATGAATCATATGGCACACGCAGACGGACAGATGCATCCTGCTGAAAAAAAAGTACTGATTGCTGTTTTCAAAGCAGCAAAGGTGACTCCGGAAGAACAGAAGTTGATCCAGGGTCGTTCTTCACTGGAGGAAATGATTCGTGAAATTAAAACCGATGATGCCAAAACAGGCCTTGTGGATATGATGGCACTTGTTGCAGGGGCAGATGGAGTATTTGAGGAAGAAGAAAAACTACTCATTAAAAAAGTGATGAAGCGTGTTGGGATTACTCCAGAAGAACACACTTACTTTCAGGACGAAAACAACCTTGATATCGCCCTGGTCCGATCCAATGCTAAAAAGATCTTACAAAGCATCACTTCCAATAGTTAATTGCCCTTGAATCCTTAAAAATGAAAGTTTGCCGGAAACGAATTTCGTACCGAACAGTATTGGTTTCCCATTGATTAATAAAAAACCTAAAAAGCCTATCAGAGGCACTTAAACTGACTACTCACTGTTTACCTGTTTGAAAAGTCTTTGAATGCTGAATTGAATGATTAGATTCAAGGTCTCATCCAAGTCCTCGTTATCAAAAACTTCAACTTCATCTGTTTCACACTGAGTAAGAGTGTATTCATGGATGCTTCTGATTCCGTCGAAACGTTCGAGGTAAAAGTTTTCAATCTTCCTTAAATTTTTGGTCCCTCTCTCAGAGAAACGTTCCCGATGATGTTTCTCATTCATAATCGATAACGTGATCGGGATATGGTACGCATCCACCATTTCTTTTTTTGCAATCTCATGGAGAAAGGGAACCAGATGTGCTCCTTCGACGATCAGATTCTCCCCCTCCTCCACGGTTCTTTCCACCACCGCACGAACTCCTAGCGAAACCTGGTTTGCCTGCAGACAATATCCCGCAATAAGTTGCTCGGAGGATTGAAATTCCATCGGAAGTCCTTTCCAGGCTTCCGTAGTCGAATGAAAAAGAGTCGGCAGGAGGTCATTGGAAAACGCCAACCTCATGATTTCTCGGATAGAATCCGTACTAATCACCTTATTGATGCCGAGACGAGTCGCCAACGAAGTGGCAAGCATCGATTTACCGGTACCTGGTGCACCCCCGATGTAAATGATCACGGGGCGCTTCAATTGGTCTAGTCGACTTGCCAGTTCATAAAGCTCGGAAGTGTAGGTATCGAATTGTTTTTCAATGGTTTTTTTGATGTGTTGAAAAAGGTCCTTCTTTTCAATTCGATGAACCTTTTCAGTCAGAAGGTGTTGTTCAAATTCCTGACTGATCCGGAATGCCTGATTCAAATCCAGTCCCGCCGCAGTCATTGATTGCGTGAGAAGCACTTTTGAAAAAGGAACGGAGGATTGCCCCTGAACTACCCTGATCTCTCCAGTCTGAATCCTTTCTGGAAGTAGGGAATCAAGCTCCTTTTTCCCGTAGCGTTTTCTAATCAGTTCCTCAATGGCGTCTGAAAGGACCTTGGATTGGATCTCTTTTTTGCCATCAAAATGTGATTTGGCATCCTCCGCAATCATGAACGCTTTTTGGAAACTCATTCCCCTGCGCATCAACTCATTGGTTAGAATACCCCGCATGAAGGGTTGGGTTGACTCATCAGGATGGATGACGTTAATGCGACTCATGGTTTTGGAAATCTTACAGGTCTTTAAGGATTTACTGATTTTAGGAATGGGTCCTTTGCTAGGATTCCTTCTGTAACACTTATTTTAAGTCAGCGTATTCCCGTTTTCTTTGACACTTCCTGCCTCACAGCCTTCGCTCCAAGAAGCTTTTCCATCTGAAAAAAATTCCTTTTTCCAAATCGGAACAGAACGTTTTACCGTGTCGATGATGAAACGACTGGCCTCATAGGCATCTGCCCGATGAGAAGTGGAAACGGCAATCGCAATCGAACATTCCATCACTTCCATGATTCCTAAGCGGTGGATGATTTCGACATAATGGATGGGCCACTTTTGGGACGCTTCTTCTGCCACTTGATCCATCTGGTTCAAGGCCATCGATTCATGCGACTCATACTCCAGTTTGTCAACGCTTTGGTTATCACTATGGTTGCGGATATCCCCGCAGAAGATGAGTACTGCTCCAGCCTGAGGGTATCTCTCCCATTTTACTTGGATCATCAAGCTACAGATTTATCTGGGTCTCATTTCAATGCATTTTTAGAAAACGACAGAAGCATCAATGCTGACAATAAGATGAATGTATTTTGAAAAGAATCGAAACTCGAAACGGTGAGAAAGAATCAGTTTCTTGGCCCGCGCCAATGGATCAATTCTCCAAATTCAACATTCATATTGGCAAGTACACGGTCACGGTGATTCATCATCCAGGAAAGCATCTTCGAGGAATATTTTAGTACCAACTCACGATAATCCGGATCCTGCACTCGATTGATGAATTCTCCTGGATCCCTCTTCAAATCAAAAAAAAGGGGAGGCAAGGCTGTCATGTGAACGTATTTGTAATCATCATCTCGGATGATCACCAGACTGCATTCATCCGGAAGCAGACCAAACCGTTCTTCAATCATCGGTTGATAGGAGCCAATCCAGCGAAAATCAAATTCGGAATGAACCTCTTCCCGCCAATTTCGAGGAACCTCATTCTCAAGAAAGGGAAGAAGTGACCTCCCGTCGCATTGATCAGGAATCTCCAATCCGAGCCAATCGAGGATGGTCGGCATCACATCCACAGATTCTGAAAAATGCTCTAAGGTTTTAACATTCTGCAATTGTCTCTTTGGATCCCGAATGATGAGTGGAATGTGATAGGAAGCATCAAAATAGCCTAATTTACCGAAAAGGTAATGGTCACCCAACTGTTCGCCATGATCGCTGGTAAAAACGATGAGCGTAGAGTCATACTGATTCGTCGCTTTGAGGTAATCGAAGATCCTTCCTAACTGTTCATCGATTTCAGTCATCAAACCAAAATAGGTCGCCTTTGCCTGGAGAAACTCCTGATCTGACATTTGAGCCACCGGAGAATCGGATGAGCCTGCAAAAAAATCGTTCTTAGGCTTCATCTCATGAAGAACTGAAAGCATTGGATGTTGCCTGCCTTCTTCTTCAAGACTTGTGGCACGAACAGGAGGCGGAACTTTTTGGGGATCGTAAAGTGTATTGAACGGTTCAGGCGCGACCCAGGGGGGATGGGGGCGCAGATAGGAAAGATGAACAAACCAGTCCTCCTCTTCACGAGTACTGAACCATTCAAGCAGGGTATCGGTTAGAAATACGCTGTCGCTATGCTCCCTTCTATAGGACGAGGGTGCGGAGGTATGGATCTCTTCTCCTCCTTCAGGAAGGAAAACAGTCTCCCGGTTCAGATCCGCAGGATACCCTTTTTTTTTCAGCCAACCGATCCATGCTTTATGCTGATCATCGACCTTCAGTCCCGCAGTCATTCCCGGAAGCATGTTCTCATAGGTTTTCAGATCCGGATCGTTGGGATGCAATCCCCGGGGATCCATAGAGGTGTCCGTATAACCAAAGAGGGTCGGATCAAATCCTCTCTTACGACTTTCTAAAGCAAGGTTGGTGAACCTTTTATCGAGAGGGGTTCCGTTGTTGACACAACGGTGATTCATCAAATACATCCCTGTCAACAAGGATGCTCTCGAGGGATCCCAAGCAGTCCCCCCGCCACTGGTCTGCTGTGATCAGCAACACCTTCTGCGGACTCCCCGAATTACTGCTCAACGGATACTTTCTAATGCAGTGACTTCATCGGCAAGGTCATGCCGGGAAAAACATTTTTGAGGGGATTGCTCCCTGATTCAACCTGGAATTGAAAGAAAGGGATTGGTGGAACAATAATGCCATCCAGTTTCAAAGGATTTCTTTGTAGGCTGCGGGGTCCATGAGTTCATCCTTATCCTCCGGATTGGTGATTTCGATCCGAACCAGCCAGCCCTCATCGTAACAGTCTTCATTAACCAATTCAGGATGATCCTTCAGTTCAGAATTAACTTCAACAACCCTCCCGCTGACAGGCATATAAAGCGGTGATACCGCTTTGACTGATTCGATGGTACCAAACTCATCGCCCGTATCAATCTCATCATCCAGGGTAGGCAATTCGACGTAAACAATGTCACCTAATTCGCTTTGTGCGTGATGGGTGATTCCGACCTCTGCTCTGTTACCATCTACTCGAATCCACTCGTGTTCTGATGTGTAGAGCAAGTCTTCAGGTATTTCGCTCATCTATCCTCTTCGTCTGAACAGGTTGTTGATAATGTTCCATTTCTCATCACTTTTTAGCATGAAGATCATGGTGTTGAAATAGAGATTCCAATCTAACTTTCAGCTTTGATAAGTCCAGCAAAAAAAGCGAATTTATCAATTTATTCCATCCAGGAAATTTCCTTTGGACGGTTTTTACAAAAAGCGTTAATCTTTTCACAGGATTAGAGTTCGTTCACCATCAATATCCAGTCTTCCCATGAACATTCAGAATATCATAAAAAACATTCAAACTTTGGCAGCGATCGGTCTTTGGGCTGTCCTATGGTTTTGTTTCACCACTTCTCCTCTTTATTCGCAGAATAAGGAGGATTTGGAACAGTTGATCCGGGAGTCAAAAACCCGGGCAGCACTGGTTCAAAATGTCCAAAAAGCCGTGGTCCACATCAAAGTGGAAAAAATCCTCAGGGATTCCCAGGGCCAACCCCTTAACAACCCTTACGATCTTTACAACGAAGAATTTTTCAAACGTTTTTTTCCGGGAATCAAGCCTCCGGAAAGACAACCCGGTCAGCCCTTCCGTCAGGAAGGTATGGGATCAGGAACCATCATCAGTCAAGAAGGTTACATCCTGACCAACCATCATGTGGTCGGTGAAGCAGATCAAATACTCGTCAAACTTTATGACGGGAAAGAAGTCAGAGCCAAGATCGTCGGTACTGATCCGGAATCAGATATTGCCGTGATCAAGATCGAAGGTGACGGATACTCTGCCCTCACCATTGGAAATTCGAAAGAATTAATGGTTGGAGAATCGGTGATTGCCGTGGGTAATCCCTTCGGATTAACTCAAACCGTGACTTATGGAATCGTCAGCGCCAAGGGTCGAACCAATGTCGGCATCAACGAATATGAGAATTTCATTCAGACCGATGCTGCCATCAATCCGGGAAACAGCGGTGGTCCGTTGGTAAACCTGCGAGGAGAAATCGTGGGAGTGAATTCCGCTATTTACTCGAGGAGCGGAGGTTATCAGGGAATTGGTTTTGCGGTTCCAATCAACATGGCCCAAAGAATCATGGATGATCTCATCAATAAAGGAACCGTCTCCAGAGGCTGGCTTGGTGTAGGCATCCAGGATGTCACTCAGGATCTCGCCCAAGCATTCAATCTTGAAAATGCCAAAGGAAGTTTAATTACAGGTGTCATGAGAGATACTCCAGCCGATCGTGGGGGACTGCAACGTGGAGACGTGGTCATCGAATTGAACGGTGAAGAGATTCTGAATAGCCGTCAATTTCGAAATGAAATTGCCAACGCCGGCGCAGGCTCTGACATTGAGATGAAAGTCGTGAGAAACTCGAAAACAATGTATTTCAAAATCAATCTCGACGAACGTCCAAAGGAACTTGGCAGGGTTTCTATGAAACCGGATAAAAGTAAAGAAAATGTATTTGGTTTCAGTGTTACCAACATCACTCAGGATGATGTCAATAAACTGAACCTTGAGTCCTCTAACGGGGTACTGATCGATGAAGTGAAGCCTGGTTCGCTTGCCTCCAAAGAAGGTTTGGCTGCAGGAATGGTGATTCAGGAAATAAACCGTCGCCCGATTAAATCGGTTTCTGATTTTAATCAAATCATGACGGAAAGTAGTCCAGAAAAGAGTATTTTACTTCTGGTCTTATCAGATGGCAACGCGCGTTATGTTAACCTGAAGCAACAGGAATAAATCTTTTTCTTGAGTACCACCCAACTCTTATTCAGGTTTGATGAGAATCAGAAAAACTCTGATCACTTACGATCATGTAGTTGAATTCCTGAAAAACCGTCTTGCCCAACCGCCTTGCGGAAATGACCATGATTTCATGCCCATGCTTGAAGAAGGCTCAGCTACCTTTAAAGTAAGTATGGACGTACTTTTGAAAAAAGGCTTCCGCAAGGCCTACCGACAGATCGTCGAAGGTTTATAAACTTAACATCACAGATGAATCTTGCGGCAGTCCTCATCGGCATTCCCTCTCTTCTCTTCGGTTTATTGATCGCCTATGGTTTGATCCGCAGGTTCAATGGGAACCTGAATGATGCGCCAGAAAAAAACCGCTGGATTCTGGGAGTTTGTGAGGATTTTTCCAGGATGGTCGGAATGCCGCTTTGGCTCATGCGAGTATTCTTTCTGATCTACACTCCTTTGGTAATTGGTCCTATCCTCTATATCCTCTATTATATCGTGATGCGTGTCAGAAGAACGGCGCCTCCAATCGAAGAAGACACGAGCAATCTTCAAGTGACAAAAATCGAAAGTCATTATTACCGCAACTAAATTTTAGGATTCTCAATCATTGTATTGTGTGAGTGCTGAATTCCAAAATGACCTGCCCCTGAAAGGACAGAGAATCCTGGTTACCCGAGAGGAGGGACCTGACCATTCCCTCTCAGAATCACTGATTCAACTCGGAGCAGAAGTACACATCCATCCTCTTATCAGCATTCAACCTCCCGATTCTTGGGATTCCTTTGATCAGCAGATCAACCATATAAACCAAATAGATTGGTTGGTTTTCACCAGCAGAAATGGTGTAATCTTTACCTTCCAAAGGCTTGCAGAGTTGAACCTTTCAAATGAAATCTTTCAGTCACTCCGTATTGCCTGCATCGGGCCTGCAACTGCAGAAGCCCTTCTTCAAGAGGGACTTGAAACGGATTTGATCCCCAGTATCTATCAGAGCGAAGGATTGGTTCAGGAATTTCAAAAAATGAAACCTGATGGTTTATGTTTTTGGCTAGTCCAGGCAGAAGCCCCCAGATCCATACTTCAGAAAGAGTTGATTAAAATGAATGCTGAAGTTGTGACTTCAACAGTTTATTGTAATCGCATGCCGCAAATGGATTTTTCTCCGCTTCTGGAATTAATTCGCTTGAAAAAACTGGACTGGATCGTTTTTGCCAGTGCTTCAGCAGTAAAAAACCTTTGCTCCATCATCCCTCAGGAATGGGGGAAAACCTGGTCAAGCAACCTGAAAGTCGCATGCCTTGGAGAAATCACCAAAAACGCCGCAATGGAACAAGGGCTTAACGTTGAAGTGATGAACTTGAAAAACTTGATTCCGTCAAAGCTGAATTCCAAAAAATTCCCAGGTCTTCAGAAAAATCCTCTCAACATTCCTACATCCTGACCCTGCTTGGAAAAGAGATCAGTCCGAGTTTGCTCGATTCCCTCCTAAGGCATCTTCGCAATCAGAATCTGAAGGTTAAATCCATCAGCCCTCTTGAGGCTGAGAGGGTACAGGTTTTTGAAATCAAACTGGTTTCAAACGAAACTGTCGTCCGCCAGAAATTGATGAGTGAGTTGCTGGAATTGAGAATGCAGCATCAGTTGGACCTTGCCCTTCAGCCAGACGATCTGTTCAGGCGAAATAAGCGTTTGATCTTTCTCGATGCCGACAAAACCTTCATCCAGTGTGAAATGATTGACGAAATCAGCAGAATTGCGGGGTCTGAAGAGATAGTCAAAAAAATTACCAGCAAGGCCATGAACGGAGAGATCGATTTCAGAGAAGCCTTGCTGCAACGGGTTGAAACCCTGAAAGGTGTAAGGCTGAGTGACCTCCAACGCCTGATCTTGAACATCCCCTATACCCCTGGGGTTGGAAGATTAATCCGGATCCTGAAAATGCTGGGATATAAAATTGGAATTGTCAGTGGTGGATTCAGCATCGTCATCGACCATATCCGCTCACGTTTTGATCTCGATTACGGATTGGCCAATACTCTTGAAATCAAAGATGGATTTTTGACCGGACGAATTCTGGGAGATATCATCGATGGACCAATGAAAGCCAATCTTCTCAGAGAAGTTTCCCTGCGCGAAAAAATTCCATTAGAACAAGTCATTGCGGTAGGAGACGGAGCGAACGATTTGGAGATGCTTTCGGAAGCAAGCCTTGGAATTGCATTCAATGCAAACCGGTTCCTCCGTGAAAGAGCCTCGGGGAGTTTGTCCCTTCCAAATCTTGATGCCCTTTTGTATTTTCTGGGCATTCCACGCAACGAAGTTGAAACTCTGGAAAATCTCAGGACTTCCTGATGAAAGAACCGATCCAGTATCATTCCCAGGAAGAACTGAACAAATTCCTGGAAAAGGGAGTCATCATTCCTGAACCGCAATCAGTAAAAATCGAAAGGTCCATCAATCTCCCACAAATCGGGAAGGGCACGCTCCTTCATCCATTTTCCAGAATTGAGGGGGGACAATCCTACATCAAAGATACTTTCACCGGACCAAACACGGTTCTCGGTTGCGGGACTTCTGAAGAAAGCGTTTTCCTGGGAAAAGAAACCACGCTGAATGATTTCACAACAGGATACGGTTTCCGCACCCGTAAAGGCACGCTTTACGAAGAAGATGCTTCTTCCGCGCAGCATACCGACACCAAAATGACTTTGCTTTTGCCATGGGTCACTCTCGGCAGCAACATCAACCTCTGTGATGCATTGATTGCAGGAGGCACCGGACCGGAACTCGGTGCTTTCAGCGAAGTCGGCAGCGGAAGCATCCATTTTAATTTTACTCCTTCCGGAGACAAGGCAACGGCTTCTCTATTCGGCAATGTAGTCGAAGGAGTTTTTCTGAACCAGGAAAGACTTTTTATCGGCGGAAACAATTGTCTTTTAGGTCCAATGGAAGCTGATTTCGGAGCATCCACAGCAGCAGGAATCCGGATCCATGGGAAACTTTCCAAAGGCCTGCATACGGGTCAGGTTCTCTCACGCCGGGTCTTTACCCGGGATTTCCGAATCCTTTCCGGAGTCCGGAAAACCCTTGCTACCCAGTTCAATTATCTCGGTGAGCTTTGTGCTTTCATGAACTGGTACCGTCAAATCCGAATTGGAGTGATGGCTCAGGATCCTGAAACCAGGAGACTTTACGAAGCAGGATTAAGGATGCTGTCCCTGAATTATTCTGAAAGGGTTAAACAACTTAAGCATTATTTTGGATTGATCGAACAATCAATCATCTTAATTGAAAAGGAAAAAGGGAAAACAAAGGAATTCGAAAACCAGCAATTTATTCTGTCATGCTGGACAAAACTGGAAAGAGCTCTTGAAAAAAATAAAACCCTGGAACTCCCCGCTCCGGAAAAACTTCTTTCTGAACTGAGGGAATCTCTTAAAACTTCAGGCTCCAGTTATACCGAAAGGATCAGAAATCTTAGTCCTGAAAGTGTAAACTTGGGGATAAAATGGATGGAGAATTTGAGGGAAGAAGGAGGCCGGAATCTGAGTCAGACCCTGACCCCTAAAGTTTGAGGATATTTTATGAAAATCAGGCCGCGAGTTGCTCTTTGGCCTGACCTGCAATTTGTGCAAACATTTCAGGCTCTTCCATCGCAATGTGGGCCAATGCTTTCCGGTCCAAATCAATTTCAGCCCGTTGCAAAGCATGGATGAACTGACTGTAGTTCATGCCATGTTCTCGGACTGCCGCGTTGATTCGGGTAATCCATAAACGACGAAAATCACGCTTCCTGGCTTTTCGATCTCGAAAACTGTATTCCCTGGACCGTTCAACCGCATCCTTGACGGTTCTCCAAAGTCGGGAACGCCCCCCACGGTAACCTTTGGCCGCTTCAAAATAGGCTTTCTTTCTCTTTCTTGCGTGTACCGCCCTTTTCACTCTCATATTGATTTCCTCATGCGTTGGGAAGCATCAGTTGAATGGACATCGCGTCTGCGTCCGAAACATGGGTCTTTTTGCGAAGAACCCTTTTACAGTCCTGGGATCTTTTTCGCATCCCATGACGCAGATAAGCTTTTTTTCTTTTAAATTTCCCGCTTCCGGTTTTCTTGAAACGTTTTGCTGCGCCTCGATGAGTTTTAGCTTTCATTTCATTGCTTTTTCTTAGGGGGAGCCATGATCATAAACATTGATCTTCCCTCATTACGGACCGGTTGTTCCACAATTCCTGCTTCACCTATGGCATTTTCAAATTTTTCCATCAGTACCAGTCCTAAATCTTTGTGTGCCATCATTCTTCCGAAAAACATGATGTTCACCTTAACCTTATCGCCTTCTTCTAAAAATCGAAGTGCGTTGCGGACCTTGAATTGAAAATCATGCTCTTCAATTTTCGGCTTCATCTTGACTTCCTTGAGGTGGATCGTCTTCTGATTCTGCCGTGCCGCGTGTTGTTTCTTGCTTTGTTGATATTTGAATTTGCCGAAATCCATCATCCGGCAAACAGGGGGATTCGCTTTTGGAGAAACCTCAACCAGATCCATTCCTGCTTCTTCCGATTGTTCAAGTGCCTCTTCAATACTCATAATGCCAAGTTGCCCCCCTTCTCCGTCGATCACACGCACTTCAGGAACATCAATTTGATCGTTCACCCTTGTGGCGTCTTCTGATCTTGTTGGTAACTTGGAACGTCTTATCCCTATGGCTCCTCCATTTTTAGGATCGTCATGGTAGGCGCGGGCGGGATTGAACCGCCGACCTCTACCGTGTCGGGGTAGCGCTCTCCCACTGAGCTACGCGCCTGTAATCACCTCAAAACCCGTCATCGAGAGTCGGCACCGACCTACTCTTCCACCGGGAGACCCGGCAGTACCATGGTTGCGAGGGGGCTTTACTTCTGTGTTCGGGATGGGAACAGGTGTTTCCCCCCTGCCTTGGGCACCGGCCCTCGAAGGCGGGTCTTGAGATGAGTATGAACCTAAGTTCAGGGTTGAGGGTTTTTTGAGGTTGAATCAAGTCAAGCCACACGGTCGCTTAGTACCGGTCGGCTTCACATGTTGCCATGCTTCCACCCCCGGCCTATCAAACAGGTGGTCTACCTGTGACCTTCAGGGACATTAAGTCCGGGAGATCGCTCTCAGGAGGGGCTTCCCGCTTAGATGCTTTCAGCGGTTATCCCTGCCGAACATAGCTACCCGGCGGTGCTCCTGGCGGAACAACCGGATCACCAGAGGTTCGTCCACTCCGGTCCTCTCGTACTAAGAGCAGATTCCTTCAGATCTCCTGCGCCCACAGCAGATAGGGACCGAACTGTCTCACGACGTTCTGAACCCAGCTCGCGTACCGCTTTAAATGGCGAACAGCCATACCCTTGGGACCTGCTTCAGCCCCAGGATGCGATGAGCCGACATCGAGGTGCCAAACCGCGCCGTCGATGTGAACTCTTGGGCGCGATTAGCCTGTTATCCCCGGAGTACCTTTTATCCGTTGAGCGATGGCCCTTCCTCAAGGAACCACCGGATCACTAAGACCGACTTTCGTCCCTGCTTGAGATGTCTCTCTCGCAGTCAGGCTCCCTTATGCCTTTGCACTCTACGAGTGGTTTCCAATCACTCTGAGGGAACCATTGCGCGCCTCCGTTACGCTTTGGGAGGCGACCGCCCCAGTCAAACCGCCCACCAGGCAGGGTCCCTGTCCCGGATCACGGGACGAGGTTAGAATTCCGAAAAAACCAGGGTGGTATTTCAAGGACGGCTCCACCGGCGCTGGCGCACCGACTTCTAAGCCTCCCACCTATCCTACACAAGCTCTTCCCGAATCCACTGCCAAGCTGCAGTAAAGGTTCACGGGGTCTTTCCGTCTTGCTGCGGGTTAACGGTATCTTCACCGCTATTTCAATTTCACTGAGAACCACGTTGAGACAGCGCCCGGATCGTTACGCCATTCGTGCAGGTCGGAACTTACCCGACAAGGAATTTCGCTACCTTAGGACCGTTATAGTTACGGCCGCCGTTTACCGGGGCTTCGATTCGAGGCTTCGCGTAAGCTGACCTCTCCTGTTAACCTTCCGGCACCGGGCAGGCGTCACACCCTATACTTCCTCTTGCGAGTTTGCAGAGTGCTATGTTTTTGCTAAACAGTCGGCCAGGCCTGGTCACTGCGACCCAGCTAAGCTCCGGGGGCAAGCCCCTTCACTTTGTGGGCACTCCTTCTTCCAAAGGTACGGAGTTAATTTGCAGAGTTCCTTAACATGGTTTCTCTCAAGCGCCTTGGTATTCTCTACCTGTCCACCTGTGTCGGTTTGGGGTACGGTTTGCCGTGACTATGCTTAGAAGCTTTTCTTGGCAGTGTGGAATCAATCGCTTTGTGAGGCAAAGCCTCTCGTCATCAGCTCTCGCCGTTGAAGCTCCGGATTTGCCTAGAGCTTCCGGCTACCGCCTTAAACCGGGACATCCATCACCCGGCCGACCTATCCTCCTGCGTCCCTCCATCACGCGTCACCGCAAGTACCGGAATATGAACCGGTTTTCCTTCGACTACGCCTTTCGGCCTCGCCTTAGGTGCCGACTAACCCTGGGCGGATTAACCTGGCCCAGGAACCCTTGGACTTTCGGCGTGCGGGTTTCTCGCCCGCATTTTCGTTACTCATGCCAACATCCTCACTTCCCCGCGCTCCACCATGGTTCCCACCACAGCTTCTCCGCACGGGGAACGCTCCCCTACCATCGTCCCGAAGGACGATCCGCAGCTTCGGCGCATGGCTTAAGCCCCGTTATATTTTCGGTGCAGGCCCGCTTGACCAGTGAGCTATTACGCTTTCTTTAAAGGGTAGCTGCTTCTAAGCTAACCTCCTGGTTGTCTGGGCGTTCCCACTTCCTTTCCCACTTAGCCATGACTTGGGGGCCTTAGCTGACGGTCTGGGTTGTTTCCCTTTCGACGACGAAAGTTAGCTCCCGCCGTCTGACTCCCGCGGAACGACTTACCGGCATTCGCAGTTTGGTTGGGTTTGGTACCCTGGTGGGGGCCCTAGTCCATCCAGTGCTCTACCTCCGGCGGCCTACCACGAGGCCCTACCTAAATAGGTTTCGGGGAGAACCAGCTATCTCCGAGTTTGATTAGCCTTTCACTCCTATCCCCACCTCATCCAAGCACTTTTTAAGGCACATTGGTTCGGTCCTCCACCTGGTCTTACCCAGGCTTCAACCTGGACAGGGATAGATCACTCGGTTTCGGGTCTGTCGCCGGCGACTGAATGCCCTATTCAGACTCGCTTTCGCTACGGCTACACCAGAGGCTTAACCTGGCCGCCGACGGACAACTCGTTGGCTCATTATGCAAAAGGCACGCGGTCGCCCCGAAGGGCTTCCACTGCTTGTAGACACAAGGTTTCAGGAACTATTTCACTCCTCTGTTCGAGGTGCTTTTCACCTTTCCCTCACGGTACTGGTTCACTATCGGTCTCCGGGTAATATTTAGCCTTGGAGGGAGGTCCCCCCAGATTCAGACGGGGTTCCACGTGTCCCGCCCTACTCAGGTGCCGTCTCGCAGGTCTTCCGGTTTTCGCCTACGGGGGTCTAACCCTCTATGCCGTGCCTTCCCAGACACTTCAGCTAACCTTCTTACTCCACTTCGTTGACGGTCCTACAACCCCGCCGGGCGCACCCGACGGTTTGGGCTCATCCCCGTTCGCTCGCCGCTACTGAGGGAATCTCGGTTGATTTCTCTTCCTCCAGGTACTGAGATGTTTCAGTTCCCTGGGTTCGCCCTGACACCCTATGTATTCAGATGTCAGTGCACGGGCTCAACACCCGTGCGGGTTGCCCCATTCGGAAATCCCCGGATCAAAGGATGTTTGCTCCTCCCCGAGGCTTATCGCAGCTGGCCGCGTCCTTCTTCGCTTCCCGGAGCCAAGGCATCCGCCTTGTGCCCTTTCTGCTTGACTTGCAGTTTTACTGTCAACCCTGAGAAACCCTCAACACTGATCTCGGGTCTCTCATCTAAAAAATCGCTAAAATGAAATGTCTAAGAACAAAAATGAAACGAAAACAGTCTCCTGAAAAGAGACTCCAATCGCTCCACTGTGGTGGAGGATAGCGGAGTTGAACCGCTGACCTCCTGCTTGCAAGGCAGGCGCTCTCCCAACTGAGCTAATCCCCCGTGTGTGGTGGGCCTGGGTGGACTTGAACCACCGGCCTCATCCTTATCAGGGATGCGCTCTAACCAAGCTGAGCTACAGGCCCTAAGCGCAGATTCCAGCTTTTAAATCTGATCCAAACAGCTTGTTGAGGAGCCTGAGTCGACTTTGACTCCCGGGATACTCTAAAAGCATCTCCGGCGTCCTTAGAAAGGAGGTGATCCAGCCGCAGGTTCTCCTACGGCTACCTTGTTACGACTTCACCCCAGTCATCAACCGGAGCTTGGACGCCTGCCTCCCGAAGGTTGGCTCGGCGGCTTCTGCCCCTGTCAACTCCCATGGTGTGACGGGCGGTGTGTACAAGGCCCGGGAACGTATTCACCGCGGCGTGCTGATCCGCGATTACTAGCGATTCCAGCTTCACGCAGTCGAGTTGCAGACTGCGATCCGAACTGAGAGGGCTTTTTTGGGATTCGCTCCACGTCACCGTTTCGCTGCCCTTTGTGACCCCCATTGTAACACGTGTGTAGCCCTGGATATAAAGGCCATGAGGACTTGACGTCATCCCCACCTTCCTCCGGCTTGTCACCGGCAGTCCCCCCAGAGTGCCCAGCCGAACTGCTGGCAACTGAGGGCAAGGGTTGCGCTCGTTGCGGGACTTAACCCAACATCTCACGACACGAGCTGACGACAGCCATGCAGCACCTGTCACCCGGTCTCCGAAGAGAAAACACCATCTCTGGTGTCGGCCGGGGATGTCAAACCCAGGTAAGGTTCTTCGCGTTGCGTCGAATTAAACCACATGTTCCACCGCTTGTGCGGGCCCCCGTCAATTCCTTTGAGTTTTAGTCTTGCGACCGTACTCCCCAGGCGGGGCACTTAACGCGTTAACTGCAGCACCCAACAGGGTCGAACCCGTCGGACGCTTAGTGCCCATCGTTTACGGCGTGGACTACCAGGGTATCTAATCCTGTTTGCTCCCCACGCTTTCGCGCCTCAGCGTCAGAGTGGCCCCAGCCAGCCGCTTTCGCCGCCGGTGTTCCTCCTGATCTCTACGAATTTCACCTCTACACCAGGAATTCCGCTGGCCCCTGACCCTCTCAAGACTGGCAGTTCCGAAAGACCCTCCGGGGTTGAGCCCCGGGCTTTCACCTCCGGCTTGCCAATCCGCCTGCACGCCCTTTACGCCCAGTAATTCCGAACAACGCTCGCACCCTACGTATTACCGCGGCTGCTGGCACGTAGTTAGCCGGTGCTTATTCATGGGGTACCGTCATCATCTTCCCCCATAAAAGAGCTTTACGACCCGAAGGCCTTCTTCACTCACGCGGCATTGCTGCGTCAGGGTTGCCCCCATTGCGCAATATTCCCTACTGCTGCCTCCCGTAGGAGTCTGGACCGTGTCTCAGTTCCAGTGTGGCGGATCGTCCTCTCAGACCCGCTAACCATCGTCGCCTTGGTAGGCCGTTACCCCACCAACAAGCTAATGGTACGCAGACTCATCCCCCAGCGATAAATCTTTCAACCCGAAGGTTTTATCCGGTATTAGCTCCCGTTTCCAAGAGTTGTCCCAGACTGAAGGGTAGATCATCTACGCGTTACTCACCCGTGCGCCACTGTACTCGCCACCGAAGTGACTTTCTCGTTCGACTTGCATGTATAAGGCATGCCGCCAGCGTTCGTTCTGAGCCAGGATCAAACTCTCAAGTTTTAATCCTATTACTGTTAATTGACTCCTTCCTGATTTAAAAACCAGAAAGGCTCAGGCTCGCTCATCAAGCTGTTTGTCTCTGATTCGAATGCCGAAGAGCTGATCTGCGAAACTATTTAATATAGTGACTACTTAATGGTTTGTCAAATTTTAATGTCAGAACCTTTGAGGAGTGGTTCAAACCACTCTGGAGTCCCGCAAGGCATCGATACGCTTTTGGGGATAGCCAAGCTCCCGGAGGAGTTGTTCCGTATCCTGTCCAAGCTTGGGAGCAGGGTTGGTTGGAGTCGGTTCTCCAGATTTGACAGGGGAATCAAGGGTTCGGTAGTTTCCATAATCTTCCAGGGGGATGGACTGAATTCTTCCTTCATCACGGACAAACGGATTTTCAAGGGCTGCCTGAAGATCATGGACCGGAGCAGCAGGGACTTTCCCGGCAAAGATTTCGAGCCATTCCGAGGTGTTCTTTTTTTGCAGGACTCCATCCAGCATTTCACGGATGGTTTTTCGATGTTCGAGTCTCCCTTTGAAATCCTTGAAACGATCATCCCGAGACCAGTCTTCACGTTCCAGGGCTTCACATAAAGCCGGCCAGAATTTTTCCTTATTACACATAAGGTAGATCGCCGTCCGGTACAGTTCGCAGGGTGTCAATGCCGGGTGGGCTGAACGTTCCAAACGCTCGGTTTGATGACCTTCATTGAGGTACCAAATCGCAGGGTATCCGAGATTACACAAGGCAACATCGAAGAGGCTGACATCCAGATCCCTTCCCTGTCCGCTGGCTCTGGCGCCGGTGATCCCTGCCAGGACAGCATAAGCGAGGGCAAGCCCGGTCATCTGGTCTACGACCGAAAGGCCGAAACGGGTGGGGGGTGCATCCGGTTCTCCGGTCAAAGAGAAATATCCTGCTTCGGCCTGCATCAGATAATCGAAACCTGGCCAACTCGCCCGAGGTCCTTTGCGTCCATAGGCTGAAAGATGGGCACAGACGATTTTTTCATTGACCTGACCGAGGCTTTCGTAGGTCAATCCTAGCTTTTCCGGAACATCCCCACGCAGGTTCGAAGCTACCGCATCTGAGGTTTGGACAAGATCCTGAAAAACCTGAAATCCTTCTTCTTGAGAAAGATCCAGGGTCAGGCTTTTTTTGTTCCGGTTGTAGGCGTGAAAAAATTCAGAATCATCCGGAGTGAAAAAGAATGGTCCGATCCTGCGCGCAAAATCCCCTCCGTCGTTTGGATTTTCTATCTTGATTACCTCCGCGCCCTGGTCTGCCAGAAACTGGGTGCCGAAAGGACCCGCGCCATACTGTTCGACGGCGAGCACCCGCACGCCTTCCAAAGGAAGTGTCATGGTTCAGCCTGGATAAGGGTTCCGTTCCACCCATTGGTCGGCGATGATCCCACGATGAACCTCGCCGGCTCCCATGCCAATGAACAGCAACCCAAATTCTGTCGCATTCAGTTTCACCGAGCCTGCTTCCGAATCACATTGCTCCGAGGCGTTCATTTCAATGGTTCCAATTCCGATTCAATAATCCGCAACATCATCCACTGCATGGCCTTTTTTGGGAATGAGCATCGTCCGTTCATAACTGATCACTTCCTTTCCATCCTGGTTAAAGCCCGTGGTTCGAACAGAAACAATTCCCTGGGTCGGGCGTGATTTGGATTCACGCTTTGAAAGCACCACCGATTCCGCATACAGGGTATCTCCAACATAAACCGGGGCAGTCAGCTTGATCTTGTCCCATCCCAGGTTGGCAATCGTTTTCTGACTGATGTCGGAAACACTCATTCCCGCCACAATCGAAAGCGTCAGGCAGGAATTGACCAAAGGTTTGCCGAATTCGCTTTTGGAAGCATATTCCGTGTCAAAATGAAGCGGATGCTGATTCATGGTGAGTAGAGTGAACCAGGTATTGTCGCTTTCGGTCAGAGTTCTTCCAGGCCGGTGCTCGTAAATATCGCCGATGTTGAAATCCTCCAGGTAACGCCCATAAGATTCCCGATAACGGTTTTTTCCTACTTCTTTCGCTGTTGCTACCATTTTAATTTCCTTCCATTGTGCTCATTGAAAAACCCGAAGCCACTTCTTCGGCCTTCTCCAGTCCAAGCAGTGAGTCGGAGAATTCCTCCCTCCTGTTTTCATTCAGATAGGGCTGACAAAGTCCATCAAACTTATTGCGAAATTCTTCCTCACTCATGAAATTTCCAGGCTCTCCCTTTGGAACTTCAATGAAGGTTTGGAAATCACCCCTACTCGTTTTCAGGTTCACGGAACCCGACATTTCCCTGGGAAAAACACTCTCAGCCCTTTCATCAACAAGGGTACGAACCTTCCTGCAAAGATCGAGGGTACTGGAATTCTTCAGATGTGTAGGATAATCATCCCAGACCAGATTGCCCTCGCTCAACACCACTGCTGCACAAAAGGGCATGGAGAACTGACCATCCACAACGCTGACCGGGTTTGTTTTCAATTCTTCCGGGGCACCTATCAGTTTGTGTCCTGTTGAAGAAACCCCGACTTCTACCGATTGAATCTCTTCAGGAGTGATCTGATGCGCTTGTCTGAGAGCAATCAAGCCATCCAAAGGAGCATGGGAATAGCGGCAGGAAGGATAAGGTTTTACTGCCAGTTCCATCGTCTCCCATTTTTCTCCGAGGTTTTCCACGGCCCGTTCCGGTTCCGGCTGGGGTGAATATCCCTTGAGAAAACCCCAATTCCCTTCAAATGCTTCTTTCGGCCCGCGAAAACCTTCTGCAGCAAGGGTTGCGCAGATCAGCCCATTGGCTGCAGCCTGTCCCACATGGGACCGTTTGGTCCAGGCACCATCCGCAAGAAACTGCATCGAACCCGCCGCCTGGGAAAGCGCAATGCCGAAGGCACTGACAATCCCTGCTGCATCCAACCCGAGAAGTTTTCCTGCTGCGGCCGCCGCTCCGAAAACTCCACAGGTCGCCGTGGGATGAAATCCCCGGTCATAATGATCTGAGGGATTGAGGGCATAGGACAATCGGACCTGGATTTCGTAACCCGCGACACAGGCGGCGATAAGATCCCTTCCGGAGGCTTTTGTCATTTCTGCAGCCGCAAGGGCCGCAGGCAGAATCGGTGCCGAAGAATGCAGTGAAGCCGCGGCATGGGTGTCGTCAAAATCCAATGAGTGGGCAAGGGTTCCGTTGATCAAGGCAGCTGCTGTGGGGGAATACCCTCTGTTATCGCCAAGCACCCTGCATTCTCCATGATGCATTCCCAACCGCTCCACGGCTCGGATCAGGCTTGGAGTCGACTCAGCATCATGACGAGCCCGGACCATGATCCCGGTCAGGTCGAAAATGAGTAAAGCAGCCCGGGCAGAAACTTCTTCAGGAAGCTTTGCGGGGTTCAATCCTGCAGCGAAATCCGCCAACTGTTCGGTTATTCCTGTCATGTTGTGAATTTTCGAATGGGTTCAAAAAACAAATAGAGTCATAAAAATTGGTTTTTCGATGAATCAGATGGAAAAATCAAATTTAAATGAAGGACCGTTTTCATTCACCATTTTTCCACGGAGGTCCTCAAGTCCAGCTCGAAGGTCCAGGCCTGAGGATGTTGCCGATGGAGATATACATAGGAATCAACAATCCCTTCCAGGTTGATCATTCCTTTTTCACCATTGATGGCCCCGTCGATAATGACATGGGCCACGTGAATTCCCTCGGGTCCGTATTCCTTGGACATCGCCTGGGCCAGAGTCCGGAGTCCGGACTTTGCTGAGTTGAATGCGCCGAAATTGGCACGACCCCGAAGAGAAGCACTGGCACCAGTAAAAATCAAAGTCCCATTTTTCTTTGGAAGCATTCGTTTTACTGCCTCGCGGCCAAAGAGGAATCCCCCCAAACAGCAGACCCTCCAGCTGTTTTCGAAATATTCCGTATCCATCTCAACAATCCTGCCAGGATGGTTGTTTCCCGCGTTGTAGACTGCAATCTCCAAATCCGCTCCTGCATTTTCGAAAAGGGAAACAACCTGTTCTTCATTCGTCGCATCGGTTGGGACTGCGGTTGCTTCTCCTCCGGATTCCCTGATTTTGGAAACCAGCTTTTCCAGGGCAGATGGGGTCCGGCTTGCGGCCAAAACATGCATCCCTTCCCGAGCGAAACGTAAAGCGAGTTGTGCGCCCAACCCTGCTTCAGGCCCCACCCCTAGGATAACTGCTTTTTTCATTGAACCTTTTGTTACTATTGGTGGTGGATAAAAAAAGGAGTCTGGCTATAATCGAATCTGAATTCAACTGGTTTTGAATCAAACCTGGATACCCACTACCCGTTTTTTTGAAATCATAAAGTATGGTGACGAATACCGAGCAATCCGTTGCAGACCATTACACAAGGGGTAGCCTGCTTGAGACCATCCTGAATGGAATCAAAAAAGCAGGCAAATCCGTTGATTCGATCCAGCATGAAGACCTTGCCCCCTTGGATGAATTCCACCTGGGCGGCAGGGAGGCAACCAGGCATTTCCTCGGGCAAATGGGTTTAACCAGGGAAATGAGCGTGTTGGACATCGGTTGCGGACTCGGAGGAGCAGCAAGATTTTGCGCCATTGAATATGGAAGCATTTTAAGTGGAATCGACCTGACCCAAGAATTTATTGAAACAGGAAAGACCCTGACTTCCTGGCTCAAGATGGATGATCTGATTTCTCTGAAACAAGGAAGTGCTCTGGAACTGCCATTGGAGGATTCAAGTTTCGATGCCGCTTACATGATGCACGTCGGGATGAACATTCCTGATAAAGCGAAACTTTGCAGGGAAACTGCAAGAGTGCTGAAAAAAGGAGGTTCATTCGGGATCTATGATGTGATGAAAACCTCAGAAACACCACTGAACTATCCGGTTCCATGGGCGGAAAACTCAGACTCCTGTTCCATTGGAAAAGCAGAGGAATACCTCCAAGCACTTGCTGATGCTGGTTTTGAAATTCAGACTACTTCAAGCCGCAAAGAGTTCGCGTTGGAGTTTTTTCGGAAATGGAAACAGAAGATGTCTGTTTCGAAAAGTCCGCCTCCCTTGGGGCTTCATCTGGTGATGGGTGAAAATTTCTTTGAAAAATTGACCAATTTCCTGGAAAACATCCAAACAAGGCGTGTTGCACCTTTTGAAATCTTTGCAAAGCTTCCAGAATGAAAGGATGGTTATAGCTGAGTGAATCCGATAATCCGCCCAACTTTTAAAAAAAACCCTTTGAACACTGAAACCAAGAGCAATTTCGAAGCGGTCGTATTCGACCTGGACGGAACGCTGCTGAACACATTGGATGACTTGGCAGCATCCATGAACCGGGTTCTTGAGTCCCACCAATTTCCTTCGCACCCTGTGGGCTCCTATCTCCATTTCATTGGAGGCGGGGCACGGATGCTGGCCCAGAGGGCACTTCCGGAAGATCAACGCAACGAATCAAACATCCGTAAACTGCATCATGCATTTGAACAGGATTACCGGGACAACTGGGGGGTTGCGACAAAGCTTTACCCGGGCATCGCAGAAATGTTGGATCATTTAATCAAGAGAGGGATGAAGCTCACCATCCTCAGCAACAAACCACATGAATTCACGCTGACCACTGCCGGTCACTTCCTGGCCAATTGGAATTTCCAATGTGTTTTCGGACAGCGTGAGGGGGTTCCGAAAAAACCAGACCCGGCCGGGATTTTGGAAATCTCCCAGGAATTGGGCATTCCTCCTCAAAACATGCTTTATCTTGGTGATTCCGGAGTCGACATGAAGACGGCACGCGCTGCGGGTTGCCATGCCATAGGAGTGACCTGGGGCTTCCGGAGTCAAGAGGAACTCCTCGAAAACGGAGCGGAAAACCTGATTGAGAATCCGAACGAATTATTGCCCCTGATCGATTCTCTTCAGGCCTAGACTGATTTTTCTGTTCTATTCATTTGACACTTCACAGACATAATTTAAGCTGAAGACTGTTCGTTAGGGGTGGAATTTCCATTATGGAATTCCTGAGAAAAGACCCTTGGAACCTGATCCGGATCATACCGGCGAAGGAAAACGATCTTCCTTCCAGGCGTCAGAAGACGCAGCAGTCGAGTCCAAGTTTTTCCCCCTTCGAATCAAAACCCGCATCCGGCACAGCAGACTTTCTGTTGGCCTGACGCATCAACCTGATTCGGAGATTATGTAATTGGTTCATTGGCATGGTTCTGATGTCACCCGCATTGCTTTGGGGACAGGCGGATCTGACCCTCTACACCTATGATTCCTTCAACAGCGAGTGGGGCCCCGGACCGGTGGTGTTCAAGCGTTTCGAGGAGGAATGTAAATGCAAGCTCAAGGTGGTTGCCCCAGGAGATTCGGGGAGCATGCTCAACCGTGCGATTCTGGAAAAAAACAATCCGCGCGCGGATCTGGTATTGGGGATCAACAACAGCGAACTGGACAAGTCGTTTCAATACGGGATCTGGGAACCCTATCGCTCCCCGAAAATGGACCGAGTTCCTAAGATGCTCCAAATCGATCCGGAACACCGAGTCACCCCCTTTGATTACGGCTACATCGCGTTTGTGTACGACAGTGAACGGATCCAGGAGCCGCCACAAAGCCTGGAAGATTTAACAGCACCCCGTTTCCGCAACAGGATCGTCATCGAAAATCCCAAAACCTCTTCTCCAGGCCTGTCGATGCTTCACTGGACGATTTCGGTTTATGGTGAAGAAAACTACCTCGACTACTGGAAACGTCTCAAACCGAATCTGCTGACCATCACCGACGGCTGGTCTGCGGCCTATGGAATGTTCACCAAGGGTGAGGTCCCGATGGTTCTGAGTTACGTCACCAGTCCGGCATATCACCTGGAATATGAAAAAACCGAGCGGTACCGAGCCGCTGAATTTCCAAATGGACATTACCGGCAGGTCGAATTCGCAGGCATTTTAAAGGGAAGCAAAAACCCGGAACGCGCAAGGGAATTTATTGATTTCATGCTTTCTGAGGGTTTCCAGGATGCGATCCCGCTGACGAACTGGATGTTCCCGGTCATCCAATACCAGCCCCTGCCGGACTCCTTCCGCGTCGCTCCCCAACCCAAAACGGTTGCGGAACTGGCCCCCTCAAGGGTCCGTGATCAAAATTCAAAATGGCTGAAAGACTGGTCCCGGAGCATGAGCCGCTGAACCTGGAACGAAGCAGGAGGCGATTCTTCCCGGGAACCTTTTTTTCGGATCCGGCCTGGATCTTCCAGGCAGCAGCCCTGCTTTTCCTGACGGCATTCTTCTATTGGCCGCTGACCAGGTTTCTATTCGGGTCCCATCCGCTGGACCCCGGAGCAAGCTTCCTCGAACTCAAAATCCTCTTTGATTTCCTGGGGGATTCCTGGAATTTGGGAGTATTGGGGTTCTCCTTCTTTCAGGCTTTTTTGAGTGCCTTCCTCTCAGTGCTACTGGGCTTTGGGGTCGCATGGATTCAGGTCCATTATCATTTTCCCGGAAAGCGCTGGTTCCGTCTCTTGACCTTTCTGCCTTTCGTGCTGCCCTCGATTGTTGTGGTGCTGGCAATGATCCTTTTTTTTGGAAACAACGGATGGATCAACCGGGGGTTGATGATGTTTTTAGGAGAAAAAGAACCTCCCCTGCAATTCCTCTATTCCCTGAACGGAATCCTGATCGCCCATGTCTATTACAATTTTCCAATTGCGGCAAAACTGATCGGGGACCAGTGGTCAAGGCTTTCCGAGGATTTCGAGCGAGCCGCCAGAAGCCTCGGTGCGGGAGGTTTGAATCGTTTTTTCGGCCTTACCCTGCCGATGCTGAGACCATCGCTGGTGTCCGCTTTCATTCTCATTTTTTTGCTTTGCCTCAACAGTTTCCCCATCATCCTGGTGTTAGGCGGGGGAATCCATCACACCACCATCGAAGTACAGATCTATCAGCTGGCACGAATCGAACTCGATCTGGAAGGTGCAGCGGTTCTGGCACTGCTCCAGGCATTGATCAGCATCAGCATTCTGGCGTTGTTGATCCGCACCCGGTCTGCCCTTGGACGGCCCAAAAAAATCTACCAGCGGTCTTTGCTGGTTGAAATGTCACAGGCCAAAGTTCCCGCCTGGATCAGTGCCATCTTTCTGATGCTGCTGATGATCTTCACCCTCGGCCCCCTGGTATCCGTCATCATCGACTCCCTTAGGGAATTCCAGGAAGGAATATGGCAGTGGAGTGTAGAAGGCTATCTGCGTTTGTTCCGTCCAACCGAGGGGGGACCCTTTCTTTTCGCATTATGGAATTCGTTCAGAATCGGTGTGGGAGGAGCCTTGATTTCATGCCTGCTGGGAATCGGATTTTCCAGTCTGATCCTGAGGTTGGAAAGCACCGGCAGGAACTTCGGGGAGTTGGTCATTCTACTGCCGATGGCACTTTCCTCGGTGGTTTTCGGCATCTCCTGGTTCCACTTCTACCAGAATTCTGCACTGTTTGGGATTTCCCTGGAGTGGATCCTGATGGCGGTTCACGGCATCCTACTCTGTCCCTATTGGGTGCGCATGATCCTGCCGACGATGGAAACCGTTCCAAGACGCTGGCGTGATGAATCGAGAGTGTTGGGGCACGGAGCATGGGAACATCAGATACAGATCGTTTTTCCCTGGCTTCGGTCCACCTTTTTAATCGCTTTCTTTTTCAGTTTCGCCCTTTCGCTGGGTGAACTGAATTCCACCATGATGATTGCCGATGAAACAGTGAGGACCCTGCCGCTTGAAATCTACGGTGCCATCTCAGCCTACCGCTTTTCCTATGCCTCCGCCCTTGCTGTCATATTACTGTTGATGAGTCTCGTTGCTCTTCTGCTGATGGAAAAAATCCTGTTTCAGGAAGAACAGGCCGTTTAAAACTTCCGTGGAATAAATCCTTTGCGGATCATCTCTGGACATCAAGAAGCTTGTAATAATCCCGGAGTGGGTTATGGTCTCGCACAACGGCACAGAAAATAAATATACGGAGATTGAATATGCCCGATATGAATTATGTTGTAGTCACCGCTGCCGAGTGTCCTGTTGAAAAAAGAGCAATGGCGGTCGAAAAAATGTCCGGTTTTGCAGATGACCTGAAATCCCAGGCAGGAACCATTCATACCCGATTTGGTATTCTGATGACAGGAAGTAACCCGGGTTCTCTGATTTTCGTCCAAAGCTATGAGAGTCTTTCAGGATTTGAAAAAGCCCAGGAGGTCTATGCGAATTCAGCCCCCTACAATGATCTGATCAAACAATCGGGAGTTAAAATTTTACTGAGAAACATTGCGAAGCTCGTGCCGGTGGAATTCCCTCAAAAGATGGACAGTAATCCAAAATACCTCGTCTTAACCCGGGCGACTCCGACGGGATACACTCCAGCTGAAATCGTTTCAGAATTTTCCAAAATCTCGAACCTCTTTGCGGATAACGGTGCGTCCACCCTCCGCTTCGGTAGGATTCTTACCGGAAGCAACGCCGGGGACATGCTGCTTGGTGTGACCTATCCATCGATGGCAGAAATTGAAGCATCCTATGATGCCGTTGCCGCCAGCGAGACTTTCATGAAGCTGGCCAGCAACATCTCCATCAATCTGCGAAATATCATCAGGATTTACTGAAGCCTCGATATCCCTCGGGTTGACCGATTCCAGCACCGGAGTCGCAAGGGTTCCGGTGCTCCGACTTCTGCCTAAAACTCAAACCAGTCCAGAACTGATTGGCAGGATCGAAACCTCCTTCAGAGTTGAATGATTTAAATGGCAATTGAACCCGATTTCAATCAAGGTTCCATCACCCTATATTTCGAAACCTAAACGGATTAACCTTAAGCGGAATTTCTCAGGATGAAATGTGTCATCCATGGCTCAGGAGGAGTCGGTGGATATTATGGCGGGTGCCTGGCCCGAGCCGGCCACGAGGTCTTCTTCATCGCCCGGGGAGCGCACCTGGAAGCGATTCAGCAGCAAGGACTGTCCATCAAATCCGCAAAGGGTGATTTCCGAATCGAAACACCAAAATCCGGAGAGCGCTGTGATCCAAATTTTGATCCGGATTTGGTGATTGTTGCGGTTAAATCCTGGCAGCTTCCTGAAATCACTGAAGAAATTAAAAATTACTGCACTCCTTCAACTCTGATTCTTCCCCTTCAGAATGGCGCAGATGCTTCGGACATCCTCGCCGATACCCTCGGGCCCGAAAGGGTCCTTGGAGGATTGACCAAAATATTCAGCAAGATCGAAGCTCCCGGAGTCATCAACCATTTTACCGGAGCCACATACATCGGTTTTGGAGAATACTTCCAGGATCCTCAATTTCAAAATGCACCGGATTCACTCAGTGATCGATGCCGAAATCTTGAAAAGGAACTGGATTCAACTCCGGGAATTGATGCAGAAGCTTTTGTGGACATCCAAAAAGAGCTTTGGCGGAAGATGCTGATTTTTGTTTCCACCAGCGGGGTTGGGACGATTACCCGAACACCGAATGGGGTTTTTCGCAGCATTCCGGAAACCCGGGAAATGCTGATTCAACTCATCCGGGAGATCCTCATAGTCGGACAGGCTAAGAAGGTCAACATCGGCGAAGATGATTACGAATGGGCGATTTCCACGATTGACGCCATGGCTCCTGAATCAAACAGTTCCCTGTTTCGTGATATCCAATCGAACCGTCCCTCCGAACTTCATTCGATCCACGGATTTCTTGTGAGGGAGGCAGAACGGTTATCCGTTGATGTTCCGGCACTCAGATTCATTTATCACTGCCTCATTCCCCAGGAGAACCTGGCCCGCGAATCCTGATGCAACCAATTTGCTTCAGAACGTCTTTGATTACCTATTCAGATATTTAAAATCACTCAGTTGTTTCATTCGAAACATCCCATAGAGGTTTCAGAGCCTCATCACGGATATCCTGGTCCTTCTCCGTAAAGATTTCCGGTTTTGCATCAAGAAGCAGCCAAGCGAGAAAACGGGACACGGTATTGGGATCAAGCAGTTCATTATTCCGTTTAAGCGATCGGAAATTTTCCAGCATGGGGAAGCGTTCTTCATCCAAATTACGGATCTGCTCCTGCATCGCTGTATCCACCACTCCAGGCTTCACACTGCCGACCAGGATTCCCTGTCCAGACAGTTCTTCCTTCCAGCATTCGTAACTCATATGCAAGGCTGCTTTTGACATACAATATGCTGCCCAGCCCTGGATGGAGCGATGCGCTGCTCCCGAAGAAATGTTCAAGATCCTCGAACCCGTTCCCAAACAGGGAAGCAGTTTTTGGGTCAGGAAAACCGGACCTTCGAAATTGATCTGAAAATGTTTCTGCCATTCCCTTCGTTTCATTTTTGAAATCGGACCGACCGGATCAAGAACCGCAGCATTATGAACCAATAGATCCAGTTTCTGCTTTTTTACCACCGAATGAATTTTGTTCCGACCCGAAACGGTTCCAACGTCTGCCTCTACAATGGTCACCGATTGGCCAAAATCCTGTTTTAATTTTTCCAGGGGAGCAGGTCTTCTTCCGACTCCGATGACTTCATGATTTTTTTTAAGCAATTTTTCACATAGTGCACGTCCAATTCCAGTCCCCGCTCCGGTTATCAATGCGTGTTTTTTCATTTCGATTTCACTCCTGGGTTAACAAAGGATGTTTTCATTTCCGGAAAATTCCCATTCCATTTATTGGTTCCGGAAACCTTCCAGCAAGAATCATCGAATCATTTTTGCTTTTTACCATCGATCCATTTCAGACATGTTATCGTTTCCCCCAAGAATACTTGACCCGAAACCAAGCCACATCAATATCTGAATTCAATTTCAATCTACCTTCCTTCACACCTAAAAAACTTGATGAAAATCCCAGTCCTTAGGACTAAATCTAAACTTTATTCAGGGATCGGCTTATTGCTCCTGGCAGTGATATTCTTTGATTTAATGGGAGCCGTGATTAAATATCTGGGAGATGTTTATCCACCCCAGCAACTTTCTTTTTTCAGAAATATTTTCGGTTTAGTTCCCTCCCTGCTCTTATTGGCATTTTCAGAATCTTGGGTAAAGCAAGGAAGAAAAATTATTATCAGACAATGGAAGTTAGGTTTATTCCGGGGACTCCTCATTGCAGCAGCACAATTTTGCTATTACCTCTCCTTAAGACATATTGAGTTTGCAATCGCGACAACCATTTCCCTCTCTGGCCCTTTATTTGTCACCCTTCTTTCGGCACCGGTACTTAAACATAAAGTCGGTCTTATCCGCTGGATCGCCGTATTTCTGGGCTTTATCGGAATCCTGCTTGTCGTCAATCCCGATCCCAGGATTTTTAACTGGTATTCTTTACTGCCTCTTTGCTCAGCCTTCTGTTACTCGAGCACCAGTGTTACTGCCTCTTTGTTTGATGATTCCACCCCCACTCCTTTAATGAACATGTACACCCTGGTCGGAGCCCTGATCGGCTCCTTCCTCAGCCTTTTCATGACAGGAACTTATACCGAGATCGTCCAAAACCAGGATTGGTTGTGGCTGTTTGCAATGGGAGTCTTCGGTGGAACCGGAGTCTATTTGTGGGTATCTGCCTACAGGAAGACCGAACCGAGCAATCTCTCCCCGTTTCAATACTTCTCGATCCCGATTTCGTTTTTGATGGGATGGATGTTTTTTGGAGAAGCCCCTTTCTCTAAATTATTCCCCGGGGTTTTGTTCATCCTTGCAGGAGGATTTCTGGTCATCCTCCATGAGCGAAGAAATTAAACATAGAAACCCTAAAAAATAAAGATCTCCGCCCCCCTGGTCACGATGGATCAAAGCTTCAGAATATCCCCTAAAACAGATTTGAGCCGTCGATGGAACGGAAAATGCTGAAGGTATCTATAATGATGAACCTTAGCATGGATGCACTATGAGAGACAGCCGACTAGAACAGTCACAAATGTACTATAAAAACGTACTGGCCAAAAAGATCACGGAAGATGTTAACTTCGTTCCGGCTTATGAGGAAGCCATGGAGAAAATTGAGGCTAAAATTCCTCATGTGATTCAACTCATTTCCCATGATCACCGGGCTTTCAAAATCGTCCAGGATTGTGCCCTGGATCTGGCTTCAGCAATTCTCAAAAACAACACCCATGAGATCCGGTCGCTTTTAGGAATGGTTGTGGTAGGACTTCACCTGGAAGAAGTGTTCAAGAGCAAGTGACCGAAAACAATGATCATGGATTTGAAATTGAATCATCACATTCATTTCTTCTAGTCACTGGCGATGCGACTCAAATCCAAAAAAGCACAGGATTTCTATAGTCCTTTGACGCGGGCTATCCCTATTCCGCTTTCACCTCCGCCGCAATAAGCAATCCAGACCTGTCCCTGATCCAGGAAGAGGGCAGGATCCCGAAGTTCGTTCACCCTTTCCATCACTGTTCCCATAACCGATGCAGCGACCGGAAGATCGCCACCTTCCCAACCCGGTGCAGGACGCAGCATTTCGGACAC
>LUMI01000012.1_pt1 | contig 60517 bp, 63 predicted proteins | sample 729681 | NCBI WGS metagenome assembly LUMI01 (sample SAMN03860267, study PRJNA289734) | marine metagenome | biome: seawater column; feature: ocean; material: water; isolation source: Red Sea water column Station 34 - depth 10m | place: Saudi Arabia: Red Sea | collected 2011-10-15 | depth 10 m
CTGGAATCCAGCAGAAAAATCAAAATCATTTAAATTTGTTACATATATTCCATCAATTGAACTCAAGGATCCTTTCTTTTTTGCTACAAGGTTCCCACTGACGTATTGAACTAACTCATCCTCGTTAGTGTCGCTGAACAAATTCCAAGATAGGTTTTTTTTCTCTCCCCCTCTGCCAGAAAGAGCCTCTAGAAATCTTGAATTAATTATGTCTGGTCTTACAGCAAGATTACTATGAGCGCTATGAGTAATTGATATATCTAAGTAATCATTATCAGAAAAAGAAAATTTCATAGAATCAGTCACATGGTACTGAAAAATATCTTTTGTTGAAAAAGGCGAAGGATAATTTGAACCAAGAGGTCTTCCTCGCCATTTAATTTCATTTTTAAAAGGACTGCCTCCTTCGCCAGGAAAAATATTCCTTATTAGAAAAGGAAGTGCTGGATAGGAAGGAGACTGGGGGTTATCTAGAACGTTTACTTTTGCATAGATAATATTGAGGTCGTTAGAAATGAGATAAGAATCTCCAATAGAAGTATTTAAATTGAAATAAGCTTTATGATGTCTTTCTTTATTTATGATATTAAATCTTTCTCCATATGCAAATTTACAAAATCCGCCTAGCAAGATTCCACCGTTATTCTCGCAATTAGGATCAGGGATTTTTTCTCCTTTTTCGTAGGTGCCTTGATAAGGTCCAGATGAAATCTCTTCTTTTTCAGTTGTAATAAAAGTCTTTCCAAATGTACTGATTGATAAGTCGGCGATTCCATCAATTTGTCTCGCAGATAACGGAGACCTATAAAAACTTTCTAATCCAAAGACAAGTTTGTTTTTGTCGTTTTTGAAACCATATAATAAACCTACTTTATTATCGTTTTGTTTATGAGACTCAGTGATCTGATGATCCGATCTGAGCAAGAATCCCTCAAAATCCTTTTGAGTTAAAACATTTACCACTCCAGCAACAGCATCTGATCCATAAATAGATGTAGCTCCTTCTTTGAGGATTTCAATCGATTTTATTGCAATCTCAGGAATGATGTTTGCATCAATATACCCTTCTCCCTCGTGAGATGGTGTTCCTGCGAAAGTTTGTCTTTTTGTATTGATCATTAACAGTGTTGAAGCGTGATCAAGGCCTCTTAGTGTGATTGCTGACATTCCTTGATCTTCTCCATCCATTGAATTTGTTTGAAAATGCGATCCAGATATAGAAGGAACATATCTAGAAATTTCAGATAAAGACATCGTATTAAATTTGAGATAATCGTCTCTAGAGAAGGTTTCTATTGGACTTAATTCATTATCGGTATTTTTTATATATGAACCAGTCACAACTATTTCCTCTTCAGCAGACAAAAAGACTGAAAAAAATAGCAAAGAGTAAAATAAGAATTTCACTTGTTTAGTTAAAATTAAATTATTGGTTTGATTTTATAGATTTATTAACCAAATCTTTTGGGTCAGGAATGTCAGAAAATCTGTCAAATGAATCACTGAACATATTTTCTGGTGAAACCGATTCATGTTTTGCACTATCGTCATAAGGATCTGAGTAAAATCCGAGGACATACCCACCTTTAGAATAACCTATAAGCGACCTAAGCTCAGGACTAAGACCTTTAGCTATTTCTGGTGGACAGGATAAGTATTGATTTTCTTCTTGTCTTATCCAGTTCACAGCGTAATGTAGAAAAACTCCTGTTCTAATTTCATCTTGAGTAATATTCTCGCCGCCGCCGTGCAAGACCGTGCCTGTATAAATGAGCACCGAACCAGCTTCCATTTCGGCGTATGCTATTTCATCTGGATTAGGAAGTCGGTCTTTATCCCATTTATGAGAACCGGGCACAATCTGAGTGGCCCCGTTTTCTTTAGTAAATTTAGATGCAGCCCAAATAGTACTGAACAAGGGTTCGACTTTTCTTGGAAGATATCCACCCCATATACCTCTATCTCTGTGGAGAATTTGAGGAGACTCACCAGGGCCAATGCTAACAGCTGAAGTAAAGTGTAATTGCAATCCATCACAGTAAGGTTGAAGAAAATTCTTTGCTGATTCGTTTATGAGAGGATCTAGAGCTAATTCTCTGCATTTTTCAGATCGAGCAATCAAAGCACCGATTCTTTTTGTCTTAAATCCTGTAAATTCATCTCGGCCAAAATTATCATGAGATAAAAAAGGATCCAATTCGTTATTTAAAGTTTGTAAAAACTTTGAATCAAGAACATTATCGATAATAACACCGGCATCGTCATGCAAAACCTCAATTATGTTATCCGCTGACGTATCCGATGATAAGTGCTTTAAATCTGCCATACAAAAGATTCTACCTGATAATGTTTAAATAAAAAGGGAGGTTAAAAAACCTCCCTTTAATTCATAACCTTATGTTATGCAGCAGTCTCAACACCACGGTAAATGCCAGGTGTTTTAGACGACTTTTTGACAACGTTTGCGTCGTGCTTAGTTCCTCTGTAGTTTAAATCAGAAGCCTTGTTAGACTTAGACTTAACTTCACCAGAAACTTCAACGCCTCTATAGTAAGTAGTCATATCGTTCCTCCAGTTTTCGTTTCAAACGTACATATACCAATCGGTATACACCCTTATCAACGCGTTCCTTCGGTAGATATTCGGTCTCGTTCCCAATTTCTTGGTACTTGCTAACCTTTCTTTTAGATCAAAGAAAGAGGTTTTCCTATCTCCCTACTTCCGTTTAGTAAATTTAATGAAAAATACTAAATGAACGTGATTTAATTATACCATTTTTTTTAAAAAACAAATAAAAACAGGCGAGATAAAATCTCGCCTGTTTGCGGGAGGAAAATAAACTTAGTCGAACTCTGGGTAAGCTTCTACTCCAATTTCAGTGGAATCAAGACCTGCCGCTTGTTCTTCATCAGTAGCTCTTATTGATAAGAACATATTGATTACGTAGATAGCTATTAAACTAGCTATATAAGTGAATCCAGCGATCGCAGCTACCCCGTAGAACTGCCATAAGAATGATGCGTCTGAAGTAAATGGTACAACCATTACTCCATAAATACCTACGATTCCGTGAGCAGAAATAGCACCAACTGGATCGTCTATTTTTAAGCGTTTCTCAAAGAATAGAATTGAGAAATAGACTATTACACCACCGATAGCACCAATGATTACTGCTTCACCACCTGTAGGTGCGCTTGGACCTGCAGTGATGGCTACCAAACCAGCAATGGCTCCGTTGATGGCCATGGTGACATCCATTTTGCCAGTTGCAAAAAAACTTGTGAGTAATGCAGCAACTACACCACCAGCTGCGGCCATATTCGTATTAAGAAATACCTGACTTACAGCAATAGCACTTCCTTCACTTGCAACAGCAAGCTCTGAACCGCCATTAAAACCAAACCAACCAAGAGCCAGGCATAGCATTTACAGAACCATCCATACCGTACTTTCCGTTTCGGGGACCGAGGACTGTGACTAAAGCTAAAGCTGCAGCTGCTCCACATAAGTGAACTGTTCCTGAACCGGCATAGTCTGAATAACCACCTGAGCTCAAGAAGCCACCACCCCAATTCCAGTAACCTTGAATAGGGTAAATGAATCCAGTGAGGATTACTGCGAATAAAAAGAATGGTATAAGTTTCATTCTTCCAGCAACTGCTCCAGAAACTATAGACATAGCTGTTGCTACGAATACAACTTGGAAAAAGAAATCTGCTTGTTGAGAATAATCCATTCCGTATTCCATTCCAATTTCTTCAATTGGAAGAGCTGTAGAAAGACCCCATGAAGATCCAATACCTGGAATAACTCCATCTATTAATGAGGATCCGGGATACATTAAAATAAATCCGCATGCTAAGTACATGATGCAAGCAATTGAATATAAACCTAAATTTTTTGTTACGATTTCTGATACGTCTTTCTTTTGAACCAATCCAGCTTCCAACATTGTGAAACCAGCAGCCATCCACATAACTAGGGCACCAGCCATAATTGCGTAAAAGGTATCTACCGCAAATTTTATTTCATCCATTTAATACTCCTAAAAATTAAATAGCTTTTGAGCCTGTCTCACCTGTTCTAATTCTCACTACATCAGTTAATTCAGTAATGAAAATTTTCCCGTCGCCTATCTTTCCTGTGCCTGCAGCATTTTTAACTGCTTCGATGATTGAAGATGTATCGTCATCATCACAGGCAACTTGAAACATTACTTTGGGATTGGTATCGATACGATATTCAGTTCCCCTATAAGTTTCAGATTGACCCCTTTGTGACCCATAACCTGAAGCATCAAGAATTGTTGCCCCACCAATACCAGATGCATCTAATGCTTCCTTGACTAATTCAGTCTTTGACGGTTTTACAATTAAAGTAAGTAACTTCATAGAGCTCAACAACTAAGTTGTATTTATGTTAAGGATTTACATCGATCAAATTGAACTAATTTAGTGCAAAGAAAAACTAAGTTTTTTTTGGATTTTTGGGATGTTTTAACTTAAAAAGTAGATATGCATCAAAATTGAGCATGTCTTCTAGTGGCGTCCCCTAGGGGATTCGAACCCCTGTTGCCGAGATGAAAACCCGGTGTCCTAACCACTAGACGAAGGGGACATTTCAGGAGGAGCGATTTTAACATGACTAGTTTATTTGTTAAGACGTTGTTCTAAATTAGATAAAATGCCCCTCAGTATTCCTATTTCAAGTTTGTCGAGCTGCATTCTTTTTATCAATCTTCTTAATCGAGCAGGCACTTGTTTAGGGTTTTGATGATCATAAAAATCTAACAGCTCTAAAACTAATTCAATGTGTTCGATTAATTTTTCTTTTTGCTGACTTGAAGCTAATTCAACTTCTCTAGTTTGGGTAGAAAGATCTGATGAAGATGATCCTTTATAAATTTCATGAGCAACTATTTGAACTGCATGAGATAAATTCAATGAACTATCTTTTGAGGTGGGAATCTGAAGATGAAAATCACATTTTCCAAGATCTTCATTGTCTAGACCAACAGCTTCATTACCAAAAACTATCGAAACTTTTTCTTTTCTGGCTAAAGATTCATTGATGACTTTTCCCAAGTTATTTATCTCTATCATTGGCCATGGCATGGAACGTGATCGTGCACTTGTTCCAATCACTAAGTTGGATGTATTTATGGCATCATTTAAATTGTCATGAATGTTCGCTTGATCTAAAACTTTTTTTCCTGATTTGGCTCTTGCCTCAGATTCTTTGCTTGGAAACTCCTTCGGATTTACTAGAGATAAGGTACAGATACCCATCGAGTTCATTGCTCGAGCACATGCTCCTATGTTTCCAGGATGAGATGTTTCTACGAGAACAAAATTTAAATTTTGAAATATTTTCATAATAAATCTACGGATCTAATTATGATTCATCATCGTCTGTTACACTAGCACCCCTTATGGAGCCAAAAGTAAACATCGCAATCAAAGCTGCTCGTCTAGCTGCTAAGGAAATTCACTACTTTTATAAAAGAAGAGAAAAGCTGACTATATCCGAGAAAGCTCCAGTTGATTTTGTAACTCAAGTCGATAAGAAAGTTGAAACAATACTTGTGGATACAATAAGGGAATCTTTTCCCGATCATTCTTTTCAGGGCGAAGAACTAGGTTTTGTTGGAAATCCTAAGGCTGAGTGTAAGTGGATAATTGATCCGCTTGATGGAACCACAAACTTCATTCATGGATTTCCATATTTTTCTATTTCTATCGCTTGTTATATAAATGGAAAACCTGAACATGCAATTATCGTAGATGTTTCTAGAAATGATGAGTTCACTGCTAGTAAAGGCAAAGGAGCTTATCTCAATCAAACAAGAATAAGGGTAAGTAAAATTAAAAGCTTAAGAGGATCCCTTCTCTCTTCGTCATCTCATTTAGACGAAGATAACGAACCTAAATTGGATCAATTGATGGCTATGAGGAATTTATATTCAAACGGTTTAACTATCAGGCGAACTGGATCTACAGCTCTCGACCTTGCTTACGTAGCAGCTGGGTATCTAGATGGTTTTTGGGGTTATGGTTTGAAGCAGTGGGATGTTGCTGCTGGAATATTGCTAGTCAAAGAAGCAGGTGGACTTGTCAGTGATCTTTTGGGAAACCCTGATCCCTATGATAGCCATCATTTAATTGCCTGCAGTCCTAAATGCATGCCTCAAATGATTAAGGCTTTCAGAGACGCAACCTCTTAAGGCATTCCATCGTCAAAACTGTCTTTAGTTCTTTCTGCAAGATCATCAGCAGTAATGTTCATTGATAGCAAAACATTTGTTAGAACATAGATAGAAGAATATGTTCCAACAACCACTCCAATCGATAAGGCAATTGCAAAATTTCTAATAATCTCTCCGCCTAAAAATAACAATGAAAAAAGAACCAATAAAGTTGTCAGTGAGGTAATTAAAGTTCTACCTAAAGTATTGTTGAGAGATCTATTAATGACTTGTTCGCTATTTAGCTTTCTCTTAGCTCTAAAATTTTCTCTAATCCTGTCTGATACGACAATTGTATCGTTTAAAGAATATCCAATAACCGCCATCAGTGCTGCTAAGACTGAAAGATCAAATTCCAATCTAAGTATCGAGAATATACCCAAAACGATCAACACATCATGAAAAAGGGCAACTACAGCTCCAATTGCAAATTTATATTGAAACCTAAACATGATGTATATCATCATTACTAAAAGAGCTGCTAAAAGACCCAGGCCTCCCTGATCTCTTAATTCACCTCCAACTTGGGGGCCAACAAAGCCTGATCTTCTTAATTGAAATGAATATTGCTGCTGCAAAGAATCAATGACAATATTCGCATTTTCAATATTCTCTGAACTCGGAATTTTAATTAGTAAGTCTTTATCAGAACCAAAAGCTTGAACTTGTGCATCTATTTGTTGCCCTTCAAGATAAGTTCTAATCTCCTCTGGATCAACAGTTTCAGAGAATCCTACTTCTACAAGCGTTCCTCCGGTGAAATCCAAACCTAGTTGCAGTTGTTGAATAGAAATCGTAGCAAGAGATACCAAAATAAAAGAAACCGATGCAATCAGTGCAATGAATCTGAATCTTAGAAAATCTAGATTAAAGTTCATTAGATCCAAAGCCTCCTTACGTTATTTTTTCGATATATTAATGAAACCATAGCTCTGGTTCCTAAAATTGATGTGAACATCGAGGTAACTATTCCAATACTCAAAGTGATAGCAAAGCCTTTTATAGGACCTGTGCCTATAGCATAGAGAATAACAGCAACAATTAAAGTAGTAATATTTGCATCAAGAATGGTAACGAAAGCTCTGTCGTAGCCAGCAATAATTGCATCTGTAGCTCGTGAGTTATTTTTAAGCTCTTCTCGAATTCTTGAGAAAATTAAAACGTTGGCATCGACAGCCATACCAACGGTTAAAACAATTCCTGCAATACCCGGCAAGGTCAGAGTGGCGGATAAAATTGACATGATTGCTGTAATGAGAATTAGGTTAAAAATTACTGCTATGTTGGCAAATAGGCCAAAGATTTTGTAATAAACCACCATGAATATCAGAACTAAAAAGAGCCCTAGGATTAAAGACTGAATTCCCAATCGAATATTTTCAGCTCCGAGACTTGGGCCTACTGTGCTTTCCTCAACAAACTCCATTGGAGCTGCTAAAGCACCTGCACGTAGCAATAATGCTAATTCGGATGCCTCATTAGGTGAATCAAGTCCAGTGATCCTGAATCTGTTAGGCAGTGCAGATTGAATTGTTGCCAGACTTATAACCCTTTTAGTGATTACTGGTTCAATGATCAAATCTAAAGTTCCGTCAGGCAGAACAACTTCTTTGGCTGCTGACTTTCTTTCTATGAAAAGAACAGCCATTTTTCTGCCGACATTATTTCTTGTCGACCTATGCATTTTGGCTCCGCCCTCTCCATCTAAAGTAATGTTAACTTGTGGAAATCCGCTTTCATCATATCCAACATTTGCATCAGCTACCTTGTCTCCAGAAATGATAATATTTTTCTCAAGATCAACACTAACTCCTCTGAAATCAAAAGGTTCTTTTCTTGATCTCAGCGTGCGATTATTTGCTTCGAGTCTGAATTCTAAGTTAGCAGTTTTACCAATTATTTTTTTAGCCTCAGCAGTATCTTGTATTCCAGGTAACTGAACAGAAATTCTTTTGGCCCCTTCTCTTTGAACCACAGGTTCAGATACGCCTAACTCATTAACTCTATTTCTGAGAGTAGTTAAATTTTGCTGAACTGCATAATCTTGTATTGATGTAATGCCTTCTCTAGAAAATTTTATTTTAAATGATTCAAATTCTTCGATGATTTCAAAATCTGTTAAAAAGCCTCTGAGGAATGACAAAGAGTCTGATTTATCTTCATCAGTCGCAAATAGAAAAGTAACTGATTCTTTGTCGCTTTCTATGGATCTAAAGTTTAAAGATTCCTCTCTGAGCCTTCTTTTAAAATCTTCTGCGTTAGCCTCAAGCCTTGTTTCGATAAGTGAGTCAGTATCTACCTCTAATAAAAAGTAGATTCCTCCTCTTAAATCTAAACCAAGTTTTAAAGGAGAAGCATTAAGATTTTGGAGCCAATCGGGCGTTGAGTAAGCTAAATTTAGAGCAACAACATAATCTGGCCCTAATTCACGTCGCAATTCATCCTTTAATTTGATTTGTTCTTCGTATGAATCTGTTCTTATAAGTAATGATTTCTGATCTACCTCGATATTTTCGTCTAAGATGCCTTCTTTTCTGACTATATTTCTAACAGACTGAACTAGGCGACTATCAAAAGAGTCACCTGCACTTTGAAGGGAAACTTGAACAGCTGGATCTGGCGGGTTCAGATTTGGCAAAGCGTAAATAATTCCAAATAAGAACACACCCAAAACAAGGATGTATTTCCACAAAGAGAAATTATTCAATTTTATTCAAATAAAGATTTTACGGTTCCTTTTGGAAGAACGCTGTTGATCTGCTGACGTTGTAAAACTATTTCTTGATTATTTCCAGTTCTGGCAGTCACATAAGCATCTGAAAGTTTAACTAGAGTGCATACTATGCCCCCGGAGGTGATGACTTCGTCTCCAATTTCTAAGTTGTTTACTAACTCTTGATGAGCCTTGAGTCTTTTATTTTGTGGTCTGATAAGCAAAAAATAGAGCAACAATATAAACCCAAAAATCATTATGAGTTGCGTTCCAAAAAAACCTGATGTTTGGGCAGTTAATATTTCTACTTCTTTCATAATTCCTCACTTTTGGTGCCGGAGGAGAGACTCGAACTCTCACGCCTTGTGGGCACTCGATTTTGAATCGAGCGCGTCTACCAATTCCGCCACTCCGGCAAATCATGTAAAATTCAGTCGAAATCTGAAATTTACTTAGCGGATTCAATCTAATGGCGAATATTAACATCTTTAACGGATTTCTTAAGGCATTCATTCGCGCTGAAGCTGAATTTGAAAATGACAATATCCCTGAATTACTCAAGGGCGAGTTTATCTTTGCTCTATCTAACGACTCTTCTACGAATCTTGCGGCAGTAGATAAGATCTGCAAAAAAATGGGCTTTATAAGGCCCAGTAATAGAAGAGCAATTTCTCCAATCAATAGAAACTATTTTCAATTGAGGGAACCTAAACAACTTCTTCCCTGGGCTAGATCAAAAAGAAAACACTCTGATGATCTTTATGAAATAAGCAGATATCCAGATATTTCTAAAAAATTAAAAATAATTCCGGTAGATGTTTACTGGGGAAAAGGTGCAGAAAGCCAAGATAATCTTATGAAAAAATTATTTTCTGAATCTTGGGAAGGAACATCAATTATTAAAAGATACCTTCGGTTACTTATCAACGGCAGACAAGTAAAAGTTAGATTTTTAAATGCATTAGAGATGGAAGATATTTTCGAAGATAGAGAATCTCCAGAAAAAATTCTTCTTAAGACAGAAAGGTTATTGCGAGGTCGTTTCAGAAAAAATAAACAAGCTATTCTCGGGTTGGATGTTTCTCACAGAAGAAATTGGATTAAAACTTTAGTGAATTCAAAAGAAATTAATAAATACATTGAATCTGAGGCTGGAAGCAATGAGAGGAAAGCCATGCTTCTCAATAGAAGAGCAATAAAATATGCAGAAGAGATTTGCTCAGACGTGTCCTATACGGTGGTAGGTTCATTATACGATGCTGCTTTATCCTGGTTTTGGAACAATAGATATGAGGAGCTTAAGTTTATAGGGCTAGAAAAAGTAAAAAATCTTGCTGTTGATAATTCCTTAATTTTTACTCCCTGTCATAGAAGTCATGTTGATTATCTAGCACTTTCTTACATTCTTTATAAAAATGACTTAATGCTGCCTCAAATAGCGGCTGGTATAAATTTAAATTTACCTATTCTTGGCCGAATTCTCAGAAACGGCGGTGCTTTCTTCATGAGAAGATCTTTTAGTGAAAATAGACTTTATTCGATTGTATTTTTTGAACACCTAAAAAAACTTTTAATCAGGGGTAATTCAATCGAGTTTTTTCCTGAAGGTGCTAGAAGCAGATCAGGCAAGCTTCTTCCACCAAGACCTGGCCTTCTTTCCATGTTGATAAGATCATTTAAGAGCAGAACAGAAAAACCTGTGAAATTTATACCGGTAAGTATTAATTATGAGAAAGTTCTTGAGGGAAATTCATATTTATCTGAACTCATGGGTGGGAAAAAACGAAAAGAGAGAATTTCAGATATCTTCAGAGTCGCCAGTGATTTTAGAGGTTTTCTAGGTAATGCCTATTTGCAATTTGGAGATCCAATTGATTTAAAAGATTTCCTTGATGCTCAAAACCCAGGTTGGGAAAATAATGATTCGCAAACTGATGGGTCATCTTCTGACGATAATGCTTGGCTATTTAATGCAACGCCAAAATTAGGTGAGAAAATCATGATGAACATAAACGAGAGTACTGTAGTAACCTCTTCAAGTCTGGTTGCAGCAGCCCTATTAAATTCAAATAATCATAGTCTTCCAAAAGATAAACTTGAGAGTCGAATAGATCTATATATTTCTCTAATGAATTCATCGCGATATTCCAATAAAACAATCCTCCCGAATCAATCAAGCAAAAAATTACTTGAACAAGTTAATGCGTTAAAACTAATTCCGAAGCTAGAGGATGGTGAGAAGTCTCTTGTTAAATTAGATAAAGCACAAGGAGCAATGATGAGTTTCTACAGAAATACCATTCTCCATTTGCTGGCATTAGAATCTTTTATTTGCGGCATTTTTCAGGCTAGAGAAGAAGTTTCGAAGAATGAAATCATAGAGATCATAGAAATGCTCTATCCTTATTTGAAGGGAGAGCTTTTTTTAAAATGGAATAACGAGGAGCTAAAACTTGAAATTGATAAGCGTTTAGATGCTTTAGTAGCACTAAAATTATTGTCTAATGATAGAGATTTATACAAGAGACCTTCTTTTGATTCACCTCATTATTTGGAAACAAAATCTCTTGGAAGAATGATCCAACCAACAATAGATAGGTTTTATATTCTTATGTTGCAGCTATGGAAAAATCAAAGCGAACATATTTCCAAGAATCAATTAGAAATATCTTGTAAAGAAATAGCAACAAATCTTCAAGCTAAGTATGACTGGATGGCGCCAGAATTTTCAGATAGATGGACTTTCATGCAATTCTTATCAAAGTTGATAGAACAACGCTTTGTTAAAGAAGATGAGCACGGACTAATTTATGCATCAAGAATTACAAAAAAAATGCAAGTTGCTGCCTCAAAATTCATAATGCCTGATTGGCGCGAGGAGTTGAATCAAACCTCCTACAACTCTTGAATTTTTTTATTTAACCCCTATATAGATATTGAGATAGATTGCTTTATGGATCTATCCATTGGAGGCACGCTCATTAGAGGTGCCATTAAAATTTAACTTGCTTTATTAAGGAGTAAAATTATGACTAATAGAAGTTTATTGGATCTTTCTGATCCTTTCTTTTCATCAAGATGGTTGGGTTTTGAAAACCTTTTCGATTCACTTAGAACTTTCAGCGAATTACCTGAGACAAGGTCTTCTAGTTATCCTCCCTATAACTTAAGAAGGGACGGCAATGAGTACACAATTGAAGTAGCTGTAGCTGGTCTTGGTGATAAAGATATCGAAGTAGAAACTAAAGATAATGTTTTATCCATCAAGCACGATAATCAGAAAAACGATAAAAGTAACGTTGTGCATAGAGGAATAGCAGCAAGATCTTTCTTGCTTCAATTCACCTTATCTCCTGAGATTCTTGTGAAAGGGGCTGATTTAAATAATGGTCTTTTATCCATTAACATGGAAAGGATTGTTCCTGAATCAGAAAAACCTAAGAAGATTGAGATAAATTCTGGGAAAGTTATAAACGGCGAAACAGCTTAATATTATTTTCCATAAAGAGGCTGCTGTTGCAGCCTCTTTTATTTTTGGTACACGTCAAAGGCAACAGACTTTCCTGTAACAGAAAAAGTAATAAATTTTTGAAGGGTTGATTTTTGTTTTTTGTGTCGTTTATAGATTAATCTCTCTGAACAACAGTCTAGAAGATGTTCAATGCAGTCTTGAGGATTTTTATCTAATGTTATTGATCTTAGAAGCTCCATAGGTTGTTTAGCAGTTGCCTTTTTTTTGAGATCGAAGACCGGATCAAAATAAATAACATCGGGCCTCATTTTTTCTGCTAATTCAAGCGAGTCTCCATTCTGGAGATTGATGTTTTCTAATACAGAGTCTCCTAATTTTGCTAAATCTAGCTCATTTTTCATGACTTCATACAGCCATGAGATCTTTTCTACTGCGGTAACTTGGAACCCCATATTAACAATGTGAACAGAATCATTTAATAAACCTGCAGTAGAGTCAAATACTTGTAAATTTTTATCAAGAGAAAGGAAACATTTTGAAAAATTAGATTTAAAAATTTTATCAACATTCATAGGCTTAAGATCTAAAGAAAAAAAATGTGAATTTTTTCTTCTGAGATCTTTGAATAGAAATTGTTCATTTCTCTCAGTAACCAAATATTTCAATTTTGATGAACCTAAATCTGATACTGCAGGTATCCGATGCCTAGCAGCAAATTCTTTCAGTTTTAAACTATCGTCAAGCTTATCAATTACTAAATCCACAGAATTCCAACTAATGTGATCGATAAGATAATTCTGTACAAAACAAAAGGAGTGAATCCTATTTTTTGGATGAAAGATAAAAATAAATTAATGCAAAAAAGCGATACAGCGAAGGAAATTAATCCGCCAAGAATTAAAATAGACCAATCAATTGTCTCTTCTGATTGAATTGCTTCCAAAGAGCTTCCCAACAAAACTGCCGACAATGTAGGTATAGATAAAAGAAAAGAGAATCTAGCTGCATCTTCCCTGCTATAACTTAATATCAAAGCTCCGATCATAGTGATGGCAGATCTTGAGACTCCTGGCATGAGAGCAAATATTTGAAACATGCCAACGATAAAAGAATCTTTGAGATCAATGGATTCGATTGAATTCGTTTTTCTACCGTATTTATCTGCAATGTATAAAAAAATTGCAAATAAAAAAGTGGTGAAAATTAGAAATTCCAAAGAACGAAAATTCTGTTCAATAAAATCCCCTCCTAGGAAACCAACTAATGCAACAGGTAAGGTTGCTACTATTAAACACAAAAATAGATTTTGCTTGTAAGGGGAAAATGCTCTTTGAATTAATACACTGACTTCCTTTCTAAAGGCGTAAATTATCGCAAAAAGGCTACCGCCATGGACATATATGTCAAAAAGTATTCCTTGATCCTGCCAGCCAAACAACTTTGAAATTAGGATCAAATGAGCTGAACTACTTATAGGAAGAAATTCGGTTATTCCTTGTACTATTGATAAAACGACTATCTGAATTAAATCCATGTGGAACTATCTCCAATGATCTTTATTGGATAGGTAATTCGGAACTATAAAGCTATCGCCCTGTGGAGACATTTCATCACTGATGGTAATAAACTCGAACATACTTTTTGCCTCAGGCTGTATAAAAGAAAAATTTTTACTTTTAAGAATATTCATCATGTCTGTATTTTCTGACGAAGTTATTACATGATAATCTTTATGCTCCTTTAAGAAAGTTGCCAGGTCCTCATTTTGCAAAATAAATTCCTCAGTTTTGTTATCTAAAAGACTTTCTTTGTCATTAAATTTTGAAGCAGCAAATTCTCCCATACCTAAGCTAATTAAACAGACTACTTTTCCTTTTAATTCATTTTGATAAGCAGTTGAAGCTAGAACTTTGAGGCTAGAGATTCCGAAACATTTAATTCTGTGAATTAAATTAAAGGATTGAGCAACTCCACATCCGATTCTCAAGCCCGTAAAAGATCCTGGACCGTGACTTATTAAAATTTTATCTAATTGCTCCAGGGATAATTGAGATTGGTCCAAAAGCTCATCGATCAATGCAAGAATGACTTTTCCATGCTGACTTTTGTTCGTATCTTCTTTAAAAAATATTTGCCCATCTTTGAAAACTGCAATTGAGCAATATATTGCAGACGTTTCGATTGCAAGTACGTTCACTTATTTCTGAAGAAATTTAGAATAAATTGACTGATTGATTCAACGCTCCCGGAACCATCAACTGTAAGATAATCAAGATCATTATTTGTTTGCTTGGCTTTATAGAAACTTATTAATGGCTCAGTCTGATTTCTATAGACAACCAATCTCTCTTCAACCACCTCTCTTTTATCATCATCTCTTTGAATTAACTCTTCCCCAGTTAAGTCATCAAAACCTTCCTTTTTTGGGGGATTAAATTTAACGTGGTAGTTCCTGCCAGACGATATGTGAACTCTTCTTCCGGACATTCTTTCAATAATATTTTCATCATCTAGCTGAATTTCAATAATTAAATCAATTCCTATATTGGCATCATCTAATGCTTGGGCCTGAGGAATTGTTCTTGGAAAACCATCAAATAAGACTCCATTTGAGCAGTCAGGTTTTTTTAATCTTTCCACTACCAATCCTACAATAATGTCATCAGAAACAAGTGCTCCTTTATCCATGACCTTTTTAGCTTCAATTCCTAAAGGCGACCCCTCCTCAATGGCTTCTCTAAGCATATTTCCGGTGGAGATATGAGGTATATTGAGAGCCTGTATTATGTTTTCAGCTTGAGTTCCTTTTCCTGCTCCTGGTGGCCCAAGTAAAATAATTCTCATTAGGTATCCTCTTTTATGGCGTGAGCAACGGCAACGGCAAGAGAATCGGTATCACTTAGACTTATGGATATTTCAGTTAATTTTATTTTTTTAGCGATATCTTTCGCTTTCCCTTTAAGTTCCACTTCTGGGCCGCCATAACGTCTGTGAATAATAATATCTCTAGGACGAACTCCGTTCGTGAAACCATACCCTAAAACTTTTGAAACAGCTTCCTTTCCAGCAAAATTTTTAGCAAGGTACCTCGCACCGTTGTAACCTTTTCTTTTTGAAAAAATATCAATTTCACTTTCATCATAAAGTCTTGTTAGCATTCGCATTCCAAATTTTTCATAAGATTTTTCTAGTCTTTTAATCTCAATGAGATCTATACCACTTCTCAGCTTTTTATTAATTGAAATATTTTCTTGCATTCAACTCTTTACCCAGGATCGCTTCCAATGATTCTCTAAAAATAGATTTTATTACTTTCTTAGTCATATTATTTGAAAACTTTCCAGACATAAAATCTAATAAATGCTGCCCTTTAAAGGATGATTCTATTTCTCCTTTATCCAAGGAATATATTCCTCTTAATGGACTGAATAGATAATCCTGATCGGGTTCAATTGAGCTTCCGACATCATTTTTAGTCAAATCAAAACCATAACCTAAATCTGTAATTAATCTATATTCAAAATTTCTTAAAGATAGTTCTAGGATCTCATCTTTATTATCTAATGTCATAAGGCTCATTAATTCATCATAGTCTTTAAATACGACAGGAATATCATGTTCTTTTTCAAAAATTTTTAAAATCAGTTCATTGAGGTAAATAAGAATTTTAAGATTTTTGGGAGCTATTGGAATTTGCTTATTTATTTCACATTCGAAGATGGTTTTCAAAGCATTTTTATCAGAGTAACTGATATAAAGTTCTGAGCCTGGCGATAAGATATTTGCAAATTTACTCCCTTTTCGTTTAGCGCCTTTTAACAAAGCATTGAGGATTCCAAAATCCTTTGTCAAAAAACTTGCTATAACGCTTGTCTCTGAATAATCTCTTGCATGCAGGAGAAAGGCTAGACTATTTCTAGTTTTCATATTTTTTCAAGTCGTAGCCAAGTTGAGAGATCCAGTTAACATCATCGGTCCATTTTTTTTTGACTTTCACCCATAATTCTAAAAATACTTTTTTATCGTACTCAAATTGAATTTCTTTTCTTGCTGCCGTTCCAATAGATTTCATCATATCCCCTTTTTTACCCAGCAATATAGGTTTATGTGACTTACTATCCACGTAAATGGTTGCAGAAATACTGAGTAATTTCTTATCTTCCTTTAAGGCATCTATGATGATGCTGATGCTGTAAGGTAGTTCATCGCCCAACCTATTTATGGCCTTTTCTCTGATTATCTCTGAGATAAAAAATTCCTTAGACAAGTCTGTTACAAAATCTTCCTCGTAATGCGGTTGACCATGAGGTAGATAATTAATAATTACTTCATAAAGCTCTTTTGGAGCATTTTTATTTTTCAGGGCTGATATAGGGATGATCTCTTCAAAATCGAACTTTGCTTTTAATTTTTCTATTGTTGGTAATAAATCTTCTTTATTCTTTATCCTGTCTATCTTATTTATCACCAGAATTACGGGGATTTTAGATCCGTTTAATTGTTTGATAATTCTTTCTTCTTCCTCACCCCATCTATCTCGATCGACGATGAACAAAATAAGATCAACATTCTTTAAAGCATGCATTGCCACCTGATTCATATATTTATTCAGCGCTTTTTTATGTCCAGTATGAACTCCGGGTGTATCAAGAAATATTGCCTGCATATCTTTATGATTCCATGCTCCAAGAATTCTATTTCTTGTGGTTTGAGGCTTCCTTGATGTAATCGCTAACTTTCTTTCCAAAATTTTATTTAGCAAGGTAGATTTACCAACATTGGTTTTTCCAACTATTGATATAAATCCAAACTTACTCATCTTTCATCAAGTGTTTCAAATAATTTTCAGCAGCATCTTTCTCTGCCTCTTTGATACTCGAGCCTTTACCTAAAAAGTGTTTGTTTTGTTCAGATACTATGGAGCTTTCGAATAAACCTTCTTTCGGTGAAGTATTCAGATATTTTGGTAAAGGTAGTTGCCTTTTTTGCAGGAGCTCTTGGAGCTCTGTTTTTGAGTCTTTTTCCAGAGATAAATCCATCAAATCGCTGTATTTTTCAAAAACTTGAGACAACCAATTAGAAGTATTCTCAAAGTTTGAATCGAAGTAGATGGCGGCAACTAATGACTCAAAAGTATTCCCTAAAATTTCTGTTTGATGAATTTTTTTTCTACTAATTGAATTTCCCAGTATTACAAATTCCTCCAATTTAAAATTTTTAGCAAGCCTTCCTAGATTTTTTCTGCTAACAATTTTTGATCTTAGAGAACTTAGCTCGCCCTCACTTAAATCTTTATTTTTATTCATTAGCCAGATTGATGCGCACAGATTAATAATTGAGTCGCCTAAAAATTCATAAATTTCATTATTTTCTTGGGAAAAACTCCTATGAGTTAGTGAAAGTTTTAATAATTCTCTTTTAGAAAATTTATATGAGAGTAGTTCCTCTAAAGAATCTAAATTATTTGATAAGTCCATTTCTTGACAATGACGGCAAACACGAAAAACACTCCCAATGCATCCAGATTAGTGAGGCTTTACCGGTAATTTCTTCTTGTGGAACTAGTCCCCATCTTCTGCTATCGAGGCTGTTATCTCTATTATCTCCAGCAAGAAAATAATATCCTTCGGGAACATTCCAGGAACCGTTCTCAGGTTTTCTAGAAAGTTTTCGAACAATATATTCCTTGCCTTCGTTTATTTCCTCGATTAATTCCTCTTGATCTCTCTTATCAAGAATTTTTTGATCAAGTTTAATGCCGTTAATGATGAATTCTTTATTTCTATAAATAACTTCATCGCCCGGTTCAGCTATTACCCTCTTAATATATTTAACACCCTGTGATGTGCAATTTTCAGACAAGATGCTCCAGTAATACATTCTCTGATTTTTCTCTCTATCTGATGAATAAGATCCTCTAGGATTAGCAATATCAAAATCAGAGCTACATTTAGTGTGTTCTGGAACAAAAATTACCACATCACCTCTTTTTGGTTTTCCGGTAGGAATGAAAGTTTTTTGATTTACTGGGTTTCTTAATCCATATGTAAATTTCTCTACTAACAAAAAATCTCCTATTTTCAATCCTGGAAACATAGAAGATGAAGGAATTTGGAAAGGTTCATATAAAAAAGAACGAAAGATCGTTATTGCTAATATGATGATAAAAAAACTTCTACTCTCTTTGCTTGCTCTAGGAATGGCTAAATATTTGGCAAGCAGCCAAATCAACAGGGAGCCAAAAGTCAAAAAAACAAGAACTACACCAAAGTCTAGATTCAGTCTAAACCAAGCATAAATAGCAAAAAATGGAAAAACAAAGGTTATTCTGTTAATTAATTTTGAGTGTCGTCCTTCGTATTTAGCCTCGGAAACTAACCAGCCAACGATACCTAATAAAGAAATCAGCAAAGAAAAATAAAGAAGAAAATAATAATTCATTATTTATTTACTTTCAGGACTGAAAGGAAAGCTTCTTGGGGAACTTCAACCTTTCCAATATGTCTCATTTTTTTCTTCCCAGCTTTTTGTTTCTCTAAAAGTTTTTTCTTTCTAGTAACATCTCCTCCATAGAGTTTAGCAGTAACATCTTTTCTAAAAGCTTTGACTGTTTCTCTTGCAAGAATCTTTCCTCCTATTGCAGCTTGGATAGCGACATCATACATCTGACGAGGAATAACTTCTCTTAACGATTTAACGAGTTGCCTTCCTTTAAAATCAGATTGGGATTTGTGAACCATAGAGCTTAGGGCATCAACTTTTTCTCCGTTTAATAAGATATCCATTTTCACCATTTGGCTTTCTTGAAAACGATCAAAATCATAATCAAGAGAAGCGTATCCTTTGCTAGTTGATTTTAGCCGATCAAAAAAATCTAAAATTATCTCATTCATAGGTAAGTCATAAACTAATTCAATTTGCCCGCCGACATACCTTAATGATTTCTGTACGCCTCTTTTTTCAACGCATAATTCGATTACGTTTCCTACATAGGTTTCTGGAGTAAGCACAGTTGCTTTCGCAATAGGTTCACGAATCTTTTCGATAGAAGCAGGATCAGGAAATTTGCTAGGGTTTTCAACTTCCTCAATCTCTCCTCCCTTGTTTTCAATTTCATAAACAACCGTAGGAGCAGTAGCTAGAAGCTCTATGCCATACTCTCTTTTAATTCTCTCAATCACAATTTCCATATGAAGAGTGCCTAAAAACCCACATCTAAAACCCGACCCTAAAGCTTGACTCTGCTCTGGGTGAAAAGATAAAGCCGCATCATTAATGGCTAATTTTTCTAAAGATTCTCTAAATGATTCAAATTCTCCTGAGTCTAAAGGGTATAAAGCAGCAAAAACCTGAGGATTAATCTTTTTAAATCCAGGAAGTATTTTTGTATCTTTAGGTAAACATATAGTGTCACCTACTGGAGCTCCTCTTACCTCTCTTACCCCCGCACAAATAAATCCAACATCTCCTTTGGAGAGTGATTTTCTATCTTCAGGTTTTGGAGTGAATACACCAATTTTTTCAACAGTATGAATTTGATTATTTGAACTAATTTTTACTTTTTGACCTAGGTCTATTGATCCAGAAAAAATTCTTATCAGAGACACTACCCCAAGGTATTGATCAAACCATGAGTCAATTATGAGAGCTTGTAGAGAATCATCTATATCATCTGGGGGCGGAACTTGAACTACTAATTGTGCAAGAAGATTATCAATGCCCTGTCCATTCTTTGCACTGATTTCAGGGCAATCAGACGCATCTATTCCTATAATTTCTTCAATTTCCTTCCTAACCTTATCTGGATCGGCTTGAGGAAGATCGATTTTATTCAATACAGGAAAAATATTAACGCCCTGCTCTATCGCTGTATAACAAGTTGAAACTGTCTGAGCTTCAACGCCTTGTGAAGCATCAACAAGAAGAATTGCTCCTTCGCATGCTGCCAGAGATCTCGAAACTTCGTAAGAAAAGTCTACATGTCCCGGAGTATCAATTAGGTTTAATTGATAATTAGTCCCTTCTTTAGTTGAGTATTCAAGAAAAACAGATTGAGCCTTGATTGTTATGCCCCTTTCTCTTTCAAGCTCGAGAGAATCTAAGACTTGCTCTTTCATCTCTCTAGAAGATAAGCCTCCACAGTGTTCTATGAGCCTATCAGCTAGAGTGGATTTGCCGTGATCGATGTGAGCTATGATCGAAAAATTTCTTATGTTGTCCATTATTTAGTGCTTTTTAAAAAAAGCTGGACAATTATCCCTTATTTTTTAATTTTTATCGTAACAAATGCACCATTTTTGTTTCTTACAAACCTTAAAGGGATAACATTTTCATTATTCAAATCTTCAAGAGCATTTTCATATTCTGTTTTGGACGAAACATTAGTCATGCCGATTCTTGTGATCACATCTCCTCTTCTCAGCCCTGCATCAAAGGCAGGTCCAGAAACTACCCTGCTTACCACTACGCCTTCTTTAACGCCAAAATTTTCTTTTATCTTTTCAACGTCCGTATTTCTTCTCTCAGCTATGTCTTCAAAATCTTCAACCATCATGCCAAGTCTGTTATTTTTTGGTGCTGAAGCAATTGGGTTACTATCCTCTTCAGGTTCTTCTAGTTCTCCTACAGTCACCCTGATAGATTTTTTTCTACCGTCTCTGTAAACAGTAGCCTTGACTTCCTCTCCAGGGGAGATTCTTCCGACAACCATTGGTAGATCACCTGAATAAATAATTTCATTCCCATCAAAATCTACAATCACGTCACCATCTTTAAGGCCTGAAGATTCAGCAGGGCTATCGGTTAAAACGCTTCCAATTAGTGCTCCTCTAGGTACATCCAATCCAAAAGAATCCGCTAGATCCTTTGTTACTTCTTGAACGCTTACTCCTAACCAGCCTCTTTTAACAAAGCCATCTTCTCTTAATTGATCAATAATTTCCTGGGCATAGTTGATAGGAATTGTGAAAGAAATCCCCATGTATCCACCTCTGTTTGAGTAAATCATTGCATTGATACCGATTACTTCACCATCTAAATTGAATAGAGGACCTCCTGAATTTCCTGGATTAATTGCAACATCAGATTGTAAAAAAGGAATATAAGAAGTTCCTTGACCAGGAACACTTCTAGCTTTGGCGCTAATAATTCCTGCTGTGACCGAAAAATTAAGTCTATAAGGCGAACCAATGGCTAGTACCCAGTCACCTACATCCACATCATCAGAGTCTCCCAGATCTAAAAAAGGTAAGGAATCTTTTGTAGATATTTTTAATAGAGCTACATCAGATTTTTTATCACTTCCAATAAGTTCAGCTATGAATTCTCGCCTATCGTTTAGGCTGACAAAAATCTGTGAAGCATCTTCTACGACATGATGATTCGTTATTATGTAACCGTCTTTTGAAATAATAAAACCAGAACCGCCTGATCTGACCTCTCTTTCTTGCTCTCTTCTGGGTTCATCTTCAAATGGAAAAGGGAAATTAAAAAAATCATCAAATGGATTTTGTCTTCGATTAAAGGGACTCATCCTGTTCTGGGTGCTGATTGTTTTAATAACACTTACATTCACTACAGCAGGAGCTGCTTCATCAACTAAGTCAGAAAAATCTGGATAATCTGCTGTTGCAGAAATGCTAAGCAGAAGAAAAATCAGTGATATTGAAAATTTTTTCATTTTATTTCCTTAAGTTTAAAAAAATCCTGTTCGACAATTCAACCAGGCCTTGGTTATTGATTTCATCGCTTGATAAATTAATGACTACTGGTTTATCGTTTGCCAAAGAATGGACTGTTATACCCGAAGAAGATAACTTAATTCTGTCTTCTATTGAAAGGTCTCTGAATAAAACTCTAAGCTTAAAACTCCTTTTTGAATCGTTCTCTACGTAATTTGCGATTATGTCCCCTTCTTCCATAAATTCTATTTTCTTGAGGCTGCCTTTTAGATTGTTGCCTATCTCTTGCAAATAACTTTCATTTGATGATACCGGGGTATTTCCGATTGATAGCGCAGGTATAACAGAAGTTGACTTAAACGACTCTTTTTCTTGAGTTACAAAGGGTTGAAAAACAAGGCCCAGTGATAATAAAACACCAAATGCAAAACCGTAATATTTTAATTGCTTTGATTTTTCATCTTTTGAGAATTTTACTTGTTTGATGTTAGAAGCATCTAACTCTTCCATGACTGATGAAGCAATATTTCTCGGAGAGAAATCTATTTCTGCAGTCAGTAAGGATTTGGTCTTATTCATTCTTATCCAAAGATTCTTAATCTCAGGATTTTTATTTATTTCTTCAACAAGCCGTCTAGTCTCAAATTCAGACGTTTCTCCATCTAGCAGAGCAGACAGTCTATGTTCTATGCTATCTTCCATTATTCTTTTTAGCCTCGTTATTTATTGAAATTTGTATTTCATCTAATAATTGCCTCCCTCTGAATATTCTTGACCTTACCGTACCAACTGGACAATTACATATTTTTGCAATCTCCTCGTAGTTAAGGCCATTGAATTCTCTAAGAGTTATGGCAGATTTAATCTCTTCTGGCATGTCATTAAGACATTCAAACAGCCTATCTCTCAAAGTATTGGCTTCTAAAATTGATTCCGGGCTTGGTGAATCAATGCCTATCTGAGTAAGGATGTTTTCATCTATTTCAGACTCGATAATTTCATTTTTGTTATATTTACTAGAAAGATGATTCTTTGCTGTATTTACTGCAATTCGGTAAAGCCAGGTAAAAAAAGCACTATCTTCCTTGAAGCCTCCGATATTTATATAAGCCTTAATAAAAGCTTCCTGAGCTATGTCTTCAGAAAAAGTTGGATTTTTGAAAAGTTTGTTTAATGAACCCATTAACTTATCTTGATGTTTAATGACTAGGGCCTCAAAAGCATGTTTATTGCCTTCCTTGCTGAGTTTGATTAATGTTTTTTCTGAATTCACTTTAATTTGACAATTTTTTTGTTAAAAAGTTTATCAAGCACTTAAAATTTTTTTGATAATAGCCCTATGAGACTCTTTAGGGGTCTCAGTCTTATAAATTAACAAATCTGCTAAATCATTATCTTCCATATCTAATATCTCGATAAGCGCTTTTAAGCTAGATTCCTCTAAATTAGATAAATGTTTTTCCAAGAATCTTTTTAGAAGAATATCAAGCTCCTGAAGACCTCTTCTTGACCTAAAATTAATTTCGTTCCTTAGTGATTCCATATTTTGTTAAAATTCATGCGTGCTCATATCAAAATATCACAGAATTATAGTAGTTGAAGGAAAAGACTCAATTGATTTCTTGCAGGGACAGATTTCAACAGACGTATCAAAACAAAAAATTGAACAAATCGATCGTTCAGCCATTTGCAACTTAAAAGGGAGAGTTATAGCTAGTTTTTTATGTAAAAAAATCAGTAATGACCAATTTCATTTAATCACTCATCAATCTGTTGTAAAAAAACTAGTGGATACGTTAAAAAAGTATGCTGTTTTCTCTAAAGTATCAATTGAGGAAAGAGATGAAAATGTGAGTGATTATATCGATGATGAAGCTTGGAAAAGCTCAATAATCGATAACCTTGATCCAGAAATATACTCAGAGAACTCTGAAAAATATACACCACAAGAATTAGGATACGATAAAAACGGAAGAATTGACTTTCAAAAAGGATGTTTTACTGGACAAGAAATTATTGCCAGAATGCATTACAGATCGCCTGGCATTTTTTCCATTGCTAGAGTTGAAATTGATGACACAAACAAGTCATTTAATGAAGTATTTACTGTAAATGATAAAAAGGTTGGAAATATCCTTGAATATGTAAATGGCAAATACTTAGTGAGCGGAAAAACAAAAAATTTTGATTCTTTAAAAGACAGTACAGAAAATACAGGCATTAAGTCTGTAGAATTAAACTAATTTCCAATTAATTGGCCCCTTCCCCTTATCAATGAGGTAGTCATTTGTTTTGCTAAACGGCTTTGATCCAAAGAAACCTTTATCGGCAGAGAATGGAGAAGGATGAGCTGACTCAATAACTAAGTTTTCTTGAGTATTTATTAAAGATTTTTTAAGTTGTGCATTTTTACCCCAAAGAATGTAAACCATATCCTTTTTATTACCCAAAACTTCGATTACTTTATCGGTAAAAAATTTCCATCCGATATTTTGATGTGAGTTTGGATTATTTGACTCTACTGTAAGAGAGCTGTTGAGGAGCAGCACTCCCTCTAAAGCCCAAGAAGTCAAATTTCCTGAACAAGGTATCTTAATCTTTAAGTCAGAATTTAATTCCTTGAATATATTTTTGAGCGAAGGCGGTATAGAGATATTATCTTTGACAGAAAAGCTCAGACCGTGTGCTTGACCAGCTCCATGATAAGGATCCTGACCAAGAATCACTACTTTAGTGTCTTCGTAAGAGGTAAGATTAAAGCAGTTAAATATTTCTTTACCGGGTGGATAGATAGTTTTTCTTTGACTAATTTGATTTCTTAAAAATTCTTTGATTTCAATCATATATGTCTTATTAAATTCATTCTCAAGATGATTGAGCCACGATTTAGTAAGGTCAATTTTTAAGGACATTTACCACTAGAATATCAAAAAATTTTATCCACAGAAACTGTGGATAAGTCTTTGGATAAATAAGCTAGGATTAAACGCATAGACTATGAATTAAAGGTTTGAGTCAATTTGATCAAATTTTGATCAATATGGTTAATATCAATAAAATCAATAACTTACATAAATTAGACTATTGAGGAAGAAAAATTTTCAAATAATCTTAAAAAATGCACTTTTAGGTATTTACAAAGTTTTCAATGTGTGTAAGTCACATGAAAAAACATCAAAATAGTTTTAAAAAATGATTTTTTTAGGTGATAATCTTATAAATAATCAAGTACAAAATTAACTAACAACATGGAAACACTTTTTAATCCTATAAAAATTAATAACTTAGATATTCCGAATAGATTTGCCATGGCGCCAATGACAAGGAATAAGTCGCCCAATGGAATTCCTGGTCAAAATGTTGCTGACTATTACGAAAGAAGAGCTAAGGGTGGTGTTGGCCTAATTATCACCGAAGGAGTTGAGGTATCTCACCCTTCTTCTAGTGGATATCCTGATGTGCCAGGTTTGAAACCTGAAGCTCATGAAGGCTGGAGGAACGTAATATCTCAAGTTCACAAATATGATTCCAAAATTTTCTGTCAACTCTGGCATGTGGGAGCAATAAGAAAACCTGGCTTGCCGCCAGAACCAGATGTTCCGGGGTTCACTCCCTCCGGCTTAGTTAGAAAAGATAAAAAGGTTGCATATGAAATGACAGCTGAAGATGTAGAAAATATGATCGAAATTTATGTAAGAGATATCGAAATTATCAAGGATTTAGGTTTTGATGGAGTTGAATTACATGGCGCTCATGGATATTTGATAGATCAATTTTTCTGGGAAGATACGAATCAAAGAAAAGATGGTTTTGGGGGAAGTATCCAATTAAGGTCATCTTTTGCATCCGAAATTATAAAAAGAGCTAGAGCTAAGGTAGGTAATGATTTCTGCATAGCTATAAGGTTTTCTCAATGGAAACAGCAAGACTACGAAGCAAAGTTAGCAAAAAATCAGGATGATTTAGAGACTCTTCTTAGACCGCTTGTTGATGCAGGAGTTGATGTAATTCATGCTAGCAATAGAAGGTTTTGGGAACCAGAGTTTGAGGGGTCTAATCTTAATTTAGCAGGTTGGACAAAAAAAATAACCGGTTTACCTACCATTACTGTTGGCAGTGTGGGTCTGGAATCAGATTTCATAGGTTTTTATCAAGGTGAAGACGAAGTTAAATCAGCTCCAATTGATGATTTAGTTAAACGAATGGATGACAAGGAATTTGACATGGTTGCTGTGGGCAGAGCTTTACTCTCGGACCCTGAATGGGTTAATAAAGTTAAAGAAGGTCGTTACGATGAAGTTATTCCCTTTTCTAAGAAGCACGCAGAGAATTATTATTAATTTAGCGCCCTAGGTGCATACCTCCATCTAAGATCAAAGTCTCTCCAGTTACGGTCACCGATTCTGTCATAAAATGAAATGTGGTCTCTGCAACCTGTCTTGGTGTACAAGTTAGGCTTAATGGAGCCATATCCTCAATAGATTTTTTTGTTAATTCATAGGCTTCATCTCCTAGCCCGCCTCTCAGCCAGTCTCCTTGAATAAAACCAGGACAAATAGCATTTATCCTAATAGGACCAAGCGCCCTAGCTAGAGATTTGGTCATATTTATTAACGCCCCTTTAGATGCAGCATATGCAACCGAGCTTCCAATCCCCATAACGCCAGCAATAGAGGCAATATTAACAATGCTTGGGCTTTCAGCTTTCATGAGATGATCTTTAGCATATTTAATCATTTGATAAGGGCCAACAGTATTAGTGGAATAAAGATCAATAAAATCATCCGAAGATAATCCTTCCAAATTATGATGAGCATTAAACTTAGTTTTCCCAGCATTATTTACCAGAGAATCAAGCCTGCCCCACTTTTCTATTGTTTTAGAAACTGTTTCCTCACAATCTTTATCTAAAGAAACATCTGCTTGCAATACAAGGACTTCAGATCCCAGTTTTTCGCACTCTTTGGCAACATTCTTTGCGTCATCAATTGAATTAGAACAAGTGATTGTCATGTTCCAGCCTTTCTCTGCACAGAGTTTCGCTAAATCAGCTCCGACACCTCTACTGCCGCCCGTGATGATTGCAACTTTCTTATCCATTAATTTGCCTCACATTTATTATGTTTTCTTCGCCTTTTATAGCTTCTATTGATTTAATTGATGGCTCTGAGTCCAGATCGATTACATTGTAAGCAATATCATCTCTACTTCTATTCTTCATATCAATGATATTTAAGCCTTCTTCAGCAATAATTGCCGTAATTTTTCCTATCATTCCAGAAACGTTCTTATTAGCAATGGTTAGCCTATAACTTGTTTCCATGGGTTCAATGATTTGCGGATAATTTACTGAATTTTTAATATTTCCATGTTCTAGAAAGTTAATTATTTGATTCGCTGCCATAACTGAGCAATTTTCTTCCGCTTGCATTGTGCTAGCCCCGATATGAGGCAATAAAACGACATCCTCGTTTGACTTAGATCGCTCTATTAAGGGTAAATCGGCAAAATCTGTAACATATTTATTGAGTTTATCGTTTTCTAAAGCATCAATTATGGCTTCACTGTTAACAATCTCGTCTCTCGCAAAATTAATTAATCTCAATCCTTTATTGCTATGTGAAAGAAGATCCTTATTTATCATTCCTGTTGTATGTTCATTTGCTGGAACATGAAGAGTCACATAGTCAGACTCTTTAAAGATCTCTTCTATTGTCTCTTTACGTTCTACCTCATTTGGAAGCGCCCATGCTGCCTCAACTGTGATCTGAGGATCAAAGCCAATCACTCTCATGCCTAACATTACCCCCATTTCTGCTACCTTGGCGCCAATTGCACCCATGCCCACTACTCCTAAACATCCATCTTTAAGTTCTCTACCCTTAAATGATTTTTTTCCACTTTCAATATGGGCTTTCAAGTTTTCTTTTGAAACATCTTCAATTCCATGAACAAACTTCACACCATCAAAAATTCCTCTAGATGACATCAATAAGGCCGCTAAAACCATTTCCTTAACTGCGTTTGCATTCGCCCCTGGTGTATTAAAGACAGGAATACCAATTTTTGAACAATCTTCGACGGGAATGTTGTTAACTCCTGCTCCTGCTCTGACTATTGCTTTAACCGATGAAGGAATTTCGCTCATTTGTAATTTATGACTTCTTAAAATAATGGCGTCGGGTTCAGACTCTTCTTCTCCAACTGCATAACCTTTATTTTTAAGAATATCCAAACCCTTATCGGAAATATTATTAATAGTTTTAACTTTGTAATTCATAAGGCTTTTTGTTTTTATCTATAGTATTATTTTTGAAAGCTAAGATTCTATCCCGCATTATCTATGACGACAAAACATTTCTTAAATCTTAGAGATTTATCTAATCAGGATATTTTGAATATCTTAGATAGAGCTATTGAAAGGAAAAGTCAGAAACAAAAAGAAAAGACCCTAGTTGGCTCAAAGTTAGGTCTAATTTTTGAAAAGCCTTCTACGAGAACAAGAATTTCTTTCGAATCTGGAGTTTTAAACTTGGGTGGAAATGCAATATTTATGTCCTCAACTGATTTACAGTTATCTAGAGGAGAGCCAGTGTCTGATACAGCAAAAGTAGCATCTTCTATGTTAGATGTAATTGCCTTAAGAGTTGATAAGCATGAGACATTAGAAATGTTTGCAGCTAATTCTTCTGTTCCTGTAATTAATGCTCTCTCAGATTTATCTCATCCTTGCCAAATATTGGCAGACTTGATGACTTTCAAGGAAAATTCAGCGAATGAACTTGAAAAAGTTTGCTGGATTGGAGATGGTAATAACGTATGTAACTCATACGTCGAAGCATCAAAGATATTAGATTTTGAGCTCTCTATTTATTGTCCTAAAGAATATTCACCTAACCCTTCTTTCCTCAATTATGCAAAGGAAAATTCCAGTTTTGCTAATTCCAGAGAAGAAGCAGCAAAAGGAGCTGACATAATTACTACAGATGTTTGGGTCTCTATGGGGGATGAAAAAACTAAAGAAAGAGCTTTTCAAGGATATTTTGTTGATACTGGTCTTATTGAAAATACAGGTAAAGAAAGCATCTTCCTTCACTGTCTTCCTGCCCATAGAGGTCAAGAAATTACATTTGAACTAATGGAACATCCTTCGAGTAAAGTTTTACAACAAGCAGAGAACAGAATGCACGTTCAAGAAGCATTGATTGAGAATTTACTAAGCTAAAATTTTATTGACTAAATTCTTCCAGCTCTGATATTTGCTGTCTCTAGATTCCAGCGGAGTGAACTGTTCATACGATCCAACGAATTCGTTGAGATCGAACAGCGAGTTCGTATGTTTGGAGCCCAAAGAAGCTAGAAAAGCAGCTCCTTTTGCAGTTGCCTCTTTATTATCCGGCAAAAGAATTTTTAAATTTAGTACATCCGCTAAAATTTGATTGAAATATTTATTTTCTACCATTCCGCCATCAATTTTGAGGGACTTCAGGTCTACTCCATCAGAAGACATGCATTCAAAAACATCTTTTGTTTGGAAAGCAATTGCTTCAAGAAGCGCTTGAGAAATATCATTTTTTGTTGTTTCTCTGGATAATCCAAAAATAGCCCCTCTGGCTTCTGGATCCCAATAAGGTGCTCCAAGGCCTGTAAATGCTGGAATAAAGGAAACATTTGAATTCTTATTCGAATTTTTTGCTAAATTCTCTATTTCCGGAGCGGAGGGGAAAAACTCTAAATTATCCCTTAGCCATTGAACAGAAGCGCCAGCCATAAATATACTTCCTTCGAGCGCATAACTTACTTTCCCATCAATTTGATATCCTATTGTGGAAAGCAGTTTAGATTTAGAAAGCTTTACGTCTGGTCCAGTATTCAGCATCATAAAACATCCTGTCCCATAAGTGCTTTTGGCTTCCCCTGCTTTAAAGCACCCTTGTCCAATTAAAGCTGCTTGTTGATCTCCAGCAATACCGGAAATTTTGATTTTCCCGCCAAACAGTGAGGTCTCTCCATATTCATCGGCAGAATTTTTAATTTCTGGCAATCTATCAATAGGTATATTAAGTAAATTACACATTTCTTCTGACCACGAAACATTGTTTATATCCATCAATAGAGTTCTAGAGGCATTTGTGGCATCAACGGAATAAGACCTACCCTCTGTTAGCTTCCAAACTAGGAAAGTATCGATCGTCCCCATGAAAAAGTCTTTTGGAGTCTCAGTATCTTCTAATAGCCATCTTAACTTTGTTCCTGAGAAATAAGGGTCAGGCAGCAGGCCAGTAATTTGATTAATTTTTTCGTCTAGCCCTTCTTTTTTAAATTTATTACAAAGTTCCGCAGTTCTTCTGTCTTGCCAAACAATTGCTTTGCCTAAGGGATTGCCTTTCTTATCCCATAAAAGACATGTTTCTCTTTGATTCGTGATTCCAATTGCTATGATTTCGTTATGGGTTGTTTCGGACTTTTTCATTACGTCTTTGATGCAGCCTACAACCGTGTCAAAAATTTCATTAGCATCATGCTCAACCCATCCATCTTTTGGAAAAAATTGTTTAAATTCGGTTTGAGAAACATTTACCACGACAAATTTCTCATCAAAAAGAATTGCTCTTGTGCTGGATGTCCCCTGATCTATTACTAAAAAATATTTCATCTTTTGAGGTTTATACAATTTAGCATTATCCACAAGAAATTAAGTGTTTTTTAAAGGTTTTTCTATTGATTTTTTGAGAAAAACACTTTATCTTGTGTTTCTAGGATCTTATAACCACAACATCTTGTGTTTCATTAAGGATTATAAGCAGCCAAAAAGACTATAAAACCAATTATTGGGGTGTTTCAGTGGAAGAAACAAAAGCAACAGAACAGACAGAAAGTATAAAAGAAGCAAAAATCTCAGAGAGCATTCCTCTCGATGAACTTAAGCCAGGACAACTTAGAATCATTAAAAGAAATGGAAAAGTAGTACTTTTTGATGTTTCTAAAATAGAAGTAGCAATAACAAAAGCTTTTTTAGCCGTCTACAGCAGCACTGCTGCTGCTTCCTCAAGTGTGCATCAAAAAGTTGATGAACTATCCAAAAAAGTAGAAACAACTTTTAGGAATAGAATGCCGTCTGGAGGAACCATTCACATAGAAGAAGTGCAAGATCAAGTTGAGCTAGAGCTGATGAGGTCCGACGAAAGAAAAGTTGCTAGAGAATATATTTTATATAGAGAAGCAAGAGCTCAAGTTAGAAAAGAAGAACTTTTAGATTCTCAAGAGGAGGTAAAAGAGGAGCCTTTGAAGGGAGTTGCAAGAATTAATAAAGTGGCAACTGAAGCTTGTGAAGGCTTAGATGGAACAAATCCAGATCAGATAGTTACCGAAGCGGAAAAAAACCTATACGAAGGCGCTCCAGAAGAGGAGATCAAACAAGCAATGATTCTTGCTTCTCGAGCCTTAGTTGAAAAAGAACCTAATTATACTTTTGCAACAGCAAGAATTTTACTAGATTCATTAAGATATGAAGCTCTCAATTTCCTAGACTTAGACAAAGATGCTCTTCAAGAAGATATGAAAGATTTATATCCAAAGGCCTTATCTTCATTCATAACAAAAGGTATAGATCTGAAATTGATAAATCCAAAGCTCGCAGAGATGGATTTAGAAAAACTAGGCAAAGAAATAATGCCAGAGAGGGATAACTTATTTACTTATCTCGGACTTCAAACACTTTATGACAGATATTTTATCCATAGCGATGAAGTTAGATTTGAATTACCTCAAGTTTTCTTTATGAGAGTATCCATGGGCTTAGCTCTAAACGAAGAAAACAAAGAAGAAAAAGCCATAGAATTTTATAAGCTTTTATCAAGTTTCGACTACATGAGTTCTACGCCAACATTGTTTAATTCAGGAACTCTTCATTCTCAATTGTCATCATGCTATCTAACAACTGTGCCTGATGATCTTTATGGTATCTATGGAGCAATGAGAGACAACGCAATGCTTTCTAAATGGGCAGGAGGCCTAGGAAATGACTGGACTCCAGTTAGGGGAATGGGAGCGCACATAAAAGGAACTAATGGTAGGTCGCAAGGTGTTGTTCCTTTCTTAAAAGTTGTAAATGATACTGCTGTAGCAGTGAATCAAGGCGGAAAAAGAAAAGGTGCAGTATGCGCTTATTTAGAAACATGGCACCTTGATATAGAAGAATTTTTGGAACTGAGAAAAAACACTGGAGACGATAGAAGAAGAACTCACGATATGAATACTGCTAACTGGATACCTGACCTGTTCATGGAGAGGGTTATGAACAAAGAAACCTGGACTCTTTTTTCTCCAAATGAAGCGAAAGATTTACATGACTTAACGGGTAATGAGTTTAAGGAACAGTATGAAAAATATGAGGAGGAGGCAAAAAAAGGAAATATAAAAGCTCACAAAGAAGTAGATGCTGAAGAACTCTGGAGAAAAATAATTTCAATGCTTTTTGAGACAGGTCATCCTTGGCTAACCTTCAAAGATGCCTGCAATTTAAGATCACCACAACAACATACAGGTGTTATCCATTCATCTAATCTGTGCACGGAAATAACGCTTAACACATCGCAAGATGAAATTGCGGTCTGTAATTTAGGTTCAGTAAATTTAAAAAATCATTTGGATAAAGATAACAACCTCGATAAAGAAAAACTTCAGAAAACAATATCAACTGCTATAAGAATGTTAGACAACGTAATAGACATAAATTATTACGCGGTTCCACAAGCTGAAAACTCTAACTTTAAACATAGACCAATAGGTCTTGGGATAATGGGTTTTCAAGATATCTTGCAAATAAAAAAAATACCCTACTCTTCTGACGAAGCAGTTGAGTTAGCAGATGACTCAATGGAAACAGTTAGCTATTTTGCTATTGAGGCCTCGTCTGATCTTGCAAAAGAGAGAGGATCATACAGTTCTTATGAAGGATCTTTGTGGAGTCAGGGTATATTTCCTATCGATTCAATATCCATCTTAAAAGAACATAGAACAGAAGGATTTCTCGATCAAAATGAAGAGAAAAAAATGGACTGGGATACGCTAAAAGAAAAGGTCAAAAAACAAGGTATTAGAAATTCAAATGTGATGGCAATTGCTCCAACTGCAACAATTGCAAACATTACCGGAGTCACTCAGTCGATAGAACCAACCTACTCAAATCTTTTTGTTAAATCAAATCTATCAGGGGAATTTACAGTAATCAATGAAAACTTGGTCAACGCATTAAAAGAAATAGATATGTGGGATGAGGTTATGGTTTATGACCTTAAAAACTTAAATGGCAGCCTCGAAACAATTAGCAGGGTCCCAGATGAAATTAAGAGAATTTTTGCAACATCTTTTGAAATTGAACCTAAATGGCTTATTGAGTCTGCGAGTAGAAGACAAAAATGGATAGATCAAAGTCAATCTCTAAACCTTTATGTTGCGGAACCAAACGGAAAGAAACTAGATGTAATGTATAAGATGGCTTGGTTGAGAGGTCTAAAAACAACCTACTATTTAAGATCTAAGGGAGCAACTACATCAGAGAAATCTACCATATCGAATTCAGAATTGAATAAAGTTCAAGCTGCAGTTGCAGTAAACAATCCAAGCACTATTGACGACGAAGAGTGCGAAGCTTGCCAATAAAAGGAGGTATTTATGCTTAGTTGGGATGATTTTGAAGAAAAGGAAGTGAAACCACTTCCTAAAACAGAAATAGAGAGTCCTATAAAAGAGGAGTCAAAAAAGTCTGTTTCTAATGAAGAAACACTCGGAGTTGCTTCACTCGATGATCTTGATATTGAAGCAGGATTAGAGGACCTAGAAGGAGCATCATCACGTGTGGATGTTGATCAGAAACAAATGATTAACTGTAGAGCAGATGTAAATCAACTTGTGCCATTCAAATATGACTGGGCCTGGCAAAAATATCTTGATGGTAGTGCCAATCACTGGATGCCGCAGGAAATAAATATGACTGCTGATGTAGCTTTATGGAAAAGTAAGGACGGTCTTTCAGAGCAGGAAAGAATGATCGTGATGAGAAACCTAGGTTTTTTCTCAACTGCAGATTCACTTGTTGCTAATAATATTGTTTTGTCTGTATACAAACACATTACTAACCCAGAATGCAGGCAATACCTTTTAAGACAAGCATTGGAAGAAGCAATACATACCCATGCTTATCAATATGTCATTGAATCCTTAGGTATGGATGAAGGAGAAATATTTAATATGTATAGAGAAGTTCCATCCGTAGCAAAAAAAGCTGCGTGGGCCCTCCCTTTCACTCAATCCTTATCAAATCCTGACTTCAAAACAGGAACAACCGAAGACGATAAAATTCTTTTAAGAAACTTAATTGCATTCTATTGTGTTCTAGAAGGTATTTTCTTTTACTGTGGATTTACACAAATCCTCTCCATGGGTAATAGAAACAAGATGACAGGTACAAGTGAGCAATTCCAATATATTCTTAGAGATGAGTCTATGCATGTAAATTTTGGAATAGACATGATTAATCAAATAAAAATAGAGAATCCAGAGCTTTGGGATGAAGAAATGCAGTCAACTGCTCGAGAAATGATTCTTCAAGGGACTCAATTAGAAATTGAGTATGCTGAAGATACTATGCCTAATGGAATCCTTGGCATGAGCTCTGAAAGTATGACGGAATATCTAAAATTCATAGCTAACAGAAGGCTTACTCAAATTGGTTTGGAGGAAGCTTTCCCTAAAGCCTCAAATCCTTTCCCTTGGATGTCCGAAATCATGGACCTTAGAAAAGAGAAAAACTTCTTCGAAACTAGAGTTATTGAATATCAAACTGGCGGCGCACTCTCCTGGGATTAAGCCGCTTGAAGTGACTTGTGACACCTAAAATAATTGCTCATAGAGGTGTCACAAGGAACGATCAAGAAAACACTCTTCCTGCATTCCATAAAGCCTTTTCAGAAGGCGCAGATGGCTTAGAAATAGACGTAAGACTATCAAAAGATGAAAAACCTATAATTTTTCATGATGAAGATACATCGAGGTTGTTCAAAAAAAGTCTAGAAATAAAAAAAACAAACTTCTCCGAACTTGCGGCTCTCGGAAATAGTGAAAATCGAATTCCTCTTCTGAATGAGGTATTAGATTTTTTACCACAAAATAAAGAATGCTTTATTGAAATAAAGTCAGATGCAAATACCGTACCATTTTTAGATAAGCTGAGAATAGAAAAAAAGAACATAACTTTTTTGTCTTTTGATAAAAATGTTGTATCGGCTTTAAAAAAAAGATTCCCCAATAAATTGGTGTTTCAAAGTTTTCATACGCTTCAGATTGAAAGGTATGGGATAAAAAAAATTTTAGAGTTTTACAAAAAAGGTAATTCAGATGGCTTATCAATTGATATTAGAGACCTTTCAAATAAAACAATCGATAAACTTCTTGAAAAGAAAATAGATTTGATTATATGGACCTTAAATTCAATGAGAAGATTAAGGGAATTAAGTAAAAAAAATATACGAGCCATAATCACTGACGAAGTGAAGGACTTTGCAGATTTTTTAAAGAAAAAGAGCTAAGTTTTCTAAATAAATTTGTACTTTGAGATCAACCTTTTTGAATCAATTCAAAAATTTTCATAGATTGATCACCGCCTTGAAAACAAAGTTTTGCGTCTTTCATATCTGAGATTTGATCCCAATTGTCAGCAATATTTTCGGCATCCATTTTATCTGCGGTACCAAGATTTACACCGATTGTTTCATGGATCATAACTCTTGCAAAAACGCCTGCTCCTGCAGCCATAATGACCCCTGTTGGAGCATCTTCAGAAACCATATAGGTTACAGCAGGAGTAACATACTGAGGCTCTAGTCTTTCAAGAACCTCTCCTGGCATTAACTCCTCGGTCATTCGCGTTGCTGCGACAGGCGCCAAAGCATTACATTTAATATTGTATTTTGCGCCTTCAAGTTTAAGAGTATTCATCAATCCAACAACTCCCATTTTTGCAGCACCGTAATTGGTTTGACCAAAATTTCCGTAAAGTCCACTGGAAGAAGAAGTCATGACAATCCTTCCGTAGTTTTGTTCTTTCATTATTTCCCAAACCGCCTTAGTACAATTAACAGAGCCCATTAAGTGAACTTCCATAACCATTCTAAAATCTTCATCTTCAACTTTAGAAAAGCTTTTATCTCTTAAAATTCCTGCATTGTTAACAAGAATATCGATACGGCCGTAAGCGTCCATGGTCTGTTGCACCATCTCTTTGACTTGATCTACATCTGTAACGCTAGCTCCATTAGCAATAGCCTCGCCACCAGCTGCTTTAATTTCCTCAACAACTTTTTCAGCCGCAGAAGATGACCCTTTAGAAGCACCATCCACACTTCCCCCTAAATCATTTACAACTACTTTTGCACCCCTAGACGCTAAATCTAAAGCATGCGATCTACCTAAGCCTCCACCGGCACCTGTTACTATTGCTACTTTGTCATCAAACCTTATGGACATTAGAACTCCTTTCGATAAAATAAATTTTTTTGAATGCGTAATCTTACCCTTTGTTAGCCTTCATTCAAACCTAATGACAAAAAGAAAATCTGATCTTGATCTCTCGCCCGTTTTTATTGGTATTGGCGACTTTGTCGATAAAAATACTTTGGAAAAATCGCTTAATCCACTGGAACTCTTTTCCCTTACAGCAAGAAAAGCCTTAGCTGACACTCAGATTGAAAATTTACATGAACACATAGACTATGTGGGAACCGTTAGGCTTTCAGTAGATTATCCCACAGCTACCAATCAGGATAGTTTTGGCTACAAAAATATATCTCATTCTATCGCTAACAATCTGAACATAAGGGCTAAAGAATTTGTTTACACATCTATGGGTGGAAATGCTCCGCAGGTTCTCATAGAAGATGCTGCAAAAAATATACTTTCAGGAAATATTAATTGTGCTTTGTTGAGTGGAGGTGAGACCCTAAAAACAATGATAGATATCTTGAAGTCTGGAGAGAATCTTGATTGGTATGACGATCCAAAAACTAGACCTCGAGAAATAGGAGAAAATGAACTTGGTTTTAATGAGTATGAAAAAAACCACAAAATGGACTTGCCTACTAATGTTTATCCTCTTTTTGCTCAGGCTATAAGAAAGGAACAAAAAAAGACTGCAGATGAACATCTGAGAGATTGTGCTCATTTATTTTCGAAGTTCTCAAAGATTGCGGCAGATAATCCTTATTCTTGGTTTCAAACTTATAGATCTCCAGAGGATATCTCTGAAGTATCTCAAAGTAACAGATATGTTGGTTATCCTTATACAAAATACCTCAACTCAGTCATTAGAGTAAACATGGGGTCATCTTTGGTTTTGACTTCATACGGTTACGCAAAAGAATTAGGAATTCCTGAAAATAAATGCATCTTTCTCACAGGCTTATCAATTGCCAATGATGTTTGGAATGTATCAGAAAGGCCGTCACTTACTAATTCACCTGCCATAAAATTTTGTGTTTCAAATGTCTTTAACCAAAGCAACACCAGTTTGGAAGATTATAAATATTTTGATATTTATTCTTGTTTTCCATCTGCCGTCCAAGTTGCTATGAAAGAAATTGGAATAAATGATGATTTTGAAAGACCATTAACAGTAACCGGAGGTTTGCCCTATTTTGGAGGGCCAGGAAATAGTTACACGATAATGTCTACATCAGAAATGATAAGAAAATTACGTTCTGATCCTGGTAAAGGTTTGTTAACAGCTAATAGTTGGTTTTTAACTAAACATGCTGCCATGACTCTTTCTTCATCTATGCCTGAAGAGAGGTTATCTTTAGAAAAGAGTAATTCCATTCAAAATGAAATAAATTCAACGAAAATTAAAAATTTGGTAGAACAAGCAAATGGTGATGGAAAAATTGATACTTACACAATAATTAATGGAAGAAAAAAACTAGAATGTGCAATAATTATTGGCACTCTAGAGAATGGCTCTAGATTTTTAGCTAATTCATCAGATGATCAAGACCTTGCAAGCATTCTTGATAAGGATCTTTTAGATCTTCCTGTAACAGTTGAACATAAAAACAATAAAAATTACTTTAAATTAATATGAAAGAAATAAACGTACTAGTTACTGGAGCTGCAGGTCAGATCTCTTATTCTTTACTTCCTAGGTTAATCAGTGGAGAAACCTTTGGTCCAAATACAAAGGTAAACCTAAAGTTAGTAGAAATTCCTCCAGTGTTAGATAAATTACAAGGAACCGTTTTAGAGCTTGAGGATTGTGGATTTTCAAATTGTGGATCGATTATGTCTACGTCTGATATAAATGAAGCGGCTGAAGATTGTGACTGGGCTTTACTAGTGGGCAGTATACCTAGAGGGATAACAATTAATGGTAAAAAGATTGAAGAAAGAGGTGATCTTTTACACGTTAACGGAGGTATTTTCACAGATCAAGGGAATGCCATTGGAACTAAAGGAAAAGAAGACGCAAAAATTCTTGTTGTTGGAAATCCTGCAAATACCAATGCGCTTATTGGAAAATCTAACTCGAATAACAACTCTCAGTTGTGGATGGCAATGACCGCATTGGATGCAAATAGAGCAAAAGCTCAGGTTTCTATCAAAACTAATCGATCCATAGAGGATATAAAAGGAATGACTATATGGGGAAACCACAGTCCAACTATGTATCCCGACCTAGATAATGCATCTATTGATGGGAAATCAGTTTCAGAGATCATAAATGATAATAATTGGATAGAAAATGACTTCTTAGTCAGAGTTCAACAAAGGGGAAAAGAAATCATAGATGCTAGAGGAGCTTCTTCAGCAGCATCTGCTGCAAATGCTGCCATAGATACCGTGAAAAATGTAGAAAATGATACAGAGGAAGGCACCTGGTTCAGCGCTGCTGTTGCATCTGATGGGAGTTATGGCGTCCCTGAAGGACTCATATTTGGTTATCCACTCAGGACGGAAAATGGAAAAGTCGAAATCGTTCAAGATCTTGAACTGAATGACTATGCAAAGGGAAAAATTGAAATTACTACTAATGAGCTCTTAGAAGAGAAAGAAGAAGTAAAAGACCTTATAGCCTAATTATTTTTTTCTTATTATCAGGCCAATTAAAAGAATTGAAGCTAAAGCAATAATTCCTTCTTCGCCTAAGGCTTTTAAAGCAGATGATAAGTTTTGAAATACTTGACCAAAAAACGGTGTTTCGGGTCCAAAAATAACTCCAAAGAGAACCGAAACGGCTACAAATAGAGCTAATATTTCCGTAAACCTAAAAAGAAACTTCCTTATTTTTTTTATTTTAGGAACTTTTAAGCTATCGATTGGTTTTTTTATTTTGAAATTACGCATCGAATTTAAAAAACTAGGGGAAGTTATCCCCTAGTTTTATTAAAGCATTTATTATCGAAGTAAATTGATAAGAATTGCTGCAACAAGAAGACCTACAATACCGTTGTCACCAAGAGTTTGAACAACAGCTAATAGGTTTCCTAGCACTTCTCCGAAGAACCAAGATTCTCCAAAAACAATACCAGCAACTACTCCTAAGGCAATTACTCCAATTAAAATACCAGTAAGACCTTTTACAAGATCACCGATCATCTTAAATGCATTTTCCATAATATCCCCCATATATGGTTATATATCTGGGTATTATAAAATTTTAGGCAATCTTGCCCTAATTTGGTCCTTTTTAATTGTCTTTTATTTTGATTTTGTCAAGGACTTAGAAAATCAGATATTTTTGAAATTTAAATGAAGTATAAAGACCTTAGATAGGCTACTTTTTTCTTACTTCAGCATAAATTTCGCTCGTTCCGTCTTTATATAAAATTAGAACATCATAAGGTGTAAATTTATCTCCAACTTCCATTCCAGGAGAACCCATAGGCATACCAGGAACAGATAAACCTATTGCATTTGGATTGTTTTCTGCAAGAAATTGAGAGATGTATTCACCTGGAACATGCCCCTCAAAAACATACCCTTCTTTAGAAACCGCTGTATGGCAAGATCCGTATTCAGGTTTGATTCCATATTTCTCTTTAATGGGCAGAAGATTTTGATGATCTTCTGGAGAGGTTTCAAAACCGAGGCTATCAAGATGTTTCATCCATTTTTTACAGCACCCACAAGTTGCAGTCTTATGTACTATTAGGGAAAGATCTTTCTCTAAACTTTCAAGTTTTGTTGAAGCTAAAGAAAACGAGAGAAATAGAAAGATTAGAATTAAAATTTTTTGTTTCATTTATAAATAATAACAATAATTACTACATTGTATAAGGTTGGAAAATATCAATTCTTTTTATATTTTGGGTTATCAATATCAATTTTCTTTTCTGTTAAATCATACAAAAAATCTATGATATTTTGATCAGAAACATTAATTTCATTATTTTTGATTTTGTCTGCAAGCTTACTTATGGAAAAGTCTTTATCTTTGATTAATTCAGCGCCTAACTGAATAAAATCATCATTAATTTTTTTTCCTAAATCTATTTCTCTTTTAACAATATTAAGAACGTTTGAAACTATTTGAAGCTTAAATCTTTTATTTGCTGGGTAATCATCTGATTTTGTTTCAGCATCGATAAAGTCAATAACTGCCTTCAGTAGCTCTGATGAGGATGGTCTGTCAAATATTGTCATAAAAAGTTGTTGTGCTTAATCATATTCATTAAATCATATTCTGTCTCAGAAACCCTTCGCCCTATCGCTGCCTTTTCAATAGAATTTATTGAACCGCTTAAGTGTGCGAAAGCTTGCATCATACAAATAACACCCCATCTTAAAGAGCCAAAGAGCTGCCAAATATCTATTTGAGACTTATCGATCTTAATATTTGAAATTGATTCATATCCTTCTATAAGCTCTTCTAAATCTCCCAAACCTCCAACTCTCTTATGAACGTTTCCAAATCGCCAAGATCTCACGCACAACCATCCTATATCCTCCATTGGATTCCCAATGTGAGCTAATTCCCAATCGATAATTGATTCTAAGTTTGATTCAGAAATAATAAAGTTACCGAAGCGGAAATCTCCATGAACCAATACATTGTCGTATTTTGTTAATTCCTGAGTCTCTAGCCATTTGAATGCTAACTCAAAAACTGGCTGAGGTTGCTCAAAACTAGAATATACCAGGTAGAGTTTTTTTAATGATTCCTCAAAAGTTACTGAATCCAGATCAGTTAATTCATCTAATTTAGTTTGGTGAATAGTTGCTAGAGACCTGCCTATCTCAAAAGATAATTTACTGCGCACATTTTTATATTTATCATCCCTTAGAATTTTCCTTGGAATAGTTTCTCCAGGAATTGCTTCCATTACATAACCTTCACCGATATCTTCGTTTTCTGAGAATTCAAAAATTATTTCAGGGACTGGCGCATCGTTTGATCTTACGATCCTTTGAATTTTTGCCTCTAATTTTTTTGGGACAGCCATGACTGATTGCTCTTTAGACAATGAGCGTCTGACAATGAGTTCGTTGTTATTTTCAAGAATAATTCTATTTATATCAGCAGAGGCACCTCCGGTAAGGGGAACCAATTTCTTAATATTTTGTTGCAGAGAATTCTCTAAGAATTCCTGAAAATTTTGCATACTAAGAAGATACTAAAGAAGCGTCTCTTTCACCAAAATCCCAACCAGGGCCATTATGTTCGTAATTTTTTAGGATTCTCCTTGCTACCGACTGAATATGCACTTCATCAGGACCATCATATATTCTTGCTTCTCTGGCATGACGATACATAAGACTTAGAGGAGTGTCGTCTGTAAGTCCTTTGGCACCGTGGACTTGAATAGCTCTATCAATAACGTTGTGAAGCATTTCAGCACCGACAACTTTGATAAGACCGATTTCGATTCGTGCATCATCTCCTTGATCTATTCGTTTTGCCGCGTCGAGCGTTAAATGCCTCGAGGCTTGTATCTCACAAGCACTATCGAATACAAATTTTTGCAATAATTGTTTTTTTGTCAAAGGTGTGCCGAAAGTTTCTCTTTCGTGCATTCTTTCACAAAGTAAATCAAATGCCCTTTGAGCTTGGCCAAGCCATCTCATACAATGGAAAATTCTTCCTGGACCAAGTCTTTTCTGAGCAATGATAAAACCTTGCCCTCGTGGACCTAATAAATTTTCTTCTGGAACTTCGACGTTATCGTACTCGACCTCATAATGGCCGCCGTTGATGCCTAAAACAGGCGTTTCTCTGACAATTTTATAACCAGGATTATCTGTTGGAACAATGATCATACTAAAAGCACCATGACTCGGCGCCTCTAATTCAGTTCTACACATTACAGTCGTGTAAGCAGCTCTTGCTGCTCCTGTAGTAAACCACTTTCTACCGTTAATTCTCCAGACGCCATCCTCAAGAATGGCAGTAGTTTGGAGTTGAGTTGGATCGGAACTCGCAACTTCAGGTTCTGTCATTCCGAAGCTTGGAAAGATCTCTCCTTGGACAAGAGGCTCTAAGTATTGATCTCTCCAATGAGGCGAAGCAAATTCTCTTAACATGATTGAATCCTGTAGGGAGTGTGTTCCTAAGGCCACCATCGCAAAAGACGAACGACCAATTACTTCATTCACGTAGACATACTCCATGAATGGCATTCCGCCTCCACCAATGTCTGTTGGATGCCCTAAAGCCCAAATTTTTTCATCTTTTGCTAGCTGCATTAGGGAGCCAAGCATCTCTCTTGATTCTGGTGTTCCTTTAGCTAGTTCAGTTTCCTTTGGATAGATTTCATTCTCTATGAAATCTTTAACTTTAGCCCTTATTTTCGTCCAATCTTTACTCATCTTTCTAATTCCCCTTGTTTTTTAATTGCGGAAATAAAATTACGTCCCTTATGGAATCTATTCCCGTAAGTAACATTACCAATCTATCCAATCCTATGCCAACACCAGCACAAGGTGCAAGGCCGTATTCAAGCGCCTCGATATAGTCTAAATCCATCTCCATAGCTTCCTCATCACCCTTTTCTTTATCTTCCATTTGCATTTTGAATCTTTCTAGCTGGTCTTCTGGATCATTTAACTCAGAAAAACCATTTGCAATCTCTTTACCATCTATGAAAAGTTCAAATCTATCTACATAACCCTCATCACCTTCTGATTTTCTTGATAAAGGAGAAATCTCCAGAGGATATTTATAGATAAAAGTTGGTTCAGAGAGCTTATCTTCAACTTCTGACTCAAAAATTTCAGCTTTTAATTTGCCAATAGATAAAGTTTTGAAATTTTCAATTTTTAGTGCTTTTGCAAATTTTCTTAGGCTATCTATATCGTCTAAATCTTTTTTATTAAGAGATGTATTTTTAGTGAGCGCTTCATCAAAAGATAATCTATTAAATTTTTTAAAAGATCTTTTGCTTTGTTCTAAATTCGAAAGATGCTTTATTAATGCCTCAACAAAATCCATCTGAAACTCATAATCTTCATAAGCGGTATAAAATTCCAACATGGTAAATTCAGGATTGTGTTTAGTAGATAATCCTTCATTTCTAAAATTTCTATTAATCTCATAAACCTTTTCAAAACCTCCAACAACAAGTCTCTTCAAGTAAAGTTCTGGAGCAATTCTTAAATACAAATCCATTCCTAAAGCATTGTGATGAGTTACGAAAGGTTTGGCAGCAGCTCCTCCAGGAATGGGATGCATCATTGGTGTCTCAACCTCTATAAACCCACTTGAATCAAAGTAATTCCTAGTCTCAGAAATAATCTTGCTTCTGGCTAAAAAAACTTCTCTTGCTTCCTCGTTAACTAAGAGATCTAAATATCTTTTTCGATATCTCTGTTCAACGTCGACAAGTCCTTGATGTTTTTCGGGCAAGGGTTTAAGTGATTTGGTTAATAGAATAGCTTCAGTTACCTTGATTGATAGTTCCCCTGTGTTGGTTTTAAAAAGCTCTCCTTCTACGCCAATGATGTCTCCAATATCCCAAGTTTTAAAATCATCGTAGTTACTTAAAGTATCTTCTCTTAAATAAAGCTGAATTTGTGCGCTCATATCTTGGATCGTAGTAAAACTGGCTTTTCCCATAAGCCTTCGAAGCATAATTCGACCTGCAACTTTAACGCTGATACTTGTGTTCTCTAAATCATCTTTGCTTAAATCTGAGTATTCTTGAATTAATTCCTTGGCTAATTCATTTCTCCTGAATGAATTGGGATAGTCCTTTCCTTGTTCCCTAAGTTTCTTTAATTTTTCTTTTCGTACTTCAAATAAATTATTTTCGTCTTGCTCTTTCAATTAAATGCCCTCTTTTAAACTAGCCTCAATAAATAAGTTGATATCACCATCCAGGACTGAATTGCAGTTTGAAGTCTCTACTCCAGTTCTTAGATCTTTAATTCTAGACGAATCTAAAACATATGACCTTATTTGACTTCCCCAACCAATATCTGATTTTGAATCTTCTAGGCTCTGCAATTCCTCTTCTTTCTTATTTAGTTCCAACTCATAAAGCCTTGCTCTTAATTGTTTCATGGCTTCTTCTTTATTTCTATGTTGGGATCTTCCACTTTGACATTGGACAACGATGCCGGTTGGTTCATGAGTCAATCTAACAGCAGAATCAGTTTTATTAACATGCTGCCCTCCAGCCCCACTTGCACGATAAGTATCGACTCTTATATCTGCAGGATTTAAATCTACTTCAATATCGTCATCTATTTCTGGAGAAACGAAAATCGATGCAAATGAGGTATGTCTTCTATTTCCTGAATCAAATGGTGATTTTCTCACAAGTCTATGAACTCCAGTCTCTGTTCTTAGCCAACCGTAAGCATAATCACCTGAATATTTTATTGTAGCGCTTTTAATTCCAGCGACATCACCTGGAGAAACCTCTATAACTTCTACTGTAAATTTTTTATCTTCGCCCCACCTAAGATACATTCTCATCAACATTTCTGCCCAATCTTGCGCCTCAGTCCCTCCTGATCCTGCCTGAATATCAAGAAAAGCATCATTAGGATCCATCTTATTTGAGAACATTCTTTGAAATTCCAATTCCTTAAGTTGTGATTCAAGATTTACTACTTCATCAGATAAATCTTTAATCTCTGAATCACTCGAAATTGCTTCTAATTCAATTAGATCATTAACATTAGAAGATAATTCTGAATACAGGGTTATTATTTTTTCTAAAAAAGATTTTTCTTTGTTGAGTATTTTAGCTTTTTCTTGATCTTGCCAAACTTCAGGATTTTCAAGTTCTAGATTAATCTCTTTTAATTTTGACTCTTTATCCGATAAGTCAAAGATACCCCCTTAACTCATCAAGAGAGTTTTTAGCAGCTATTAAGCGATCCTTTAATGAAATCTCTTGCATCTTTAAATCTTATTAAATATGAATTCTTTCAAATCTGAGAAATTGTAATTCATGGTTTCATATTTTTCTTCTGAATCTAAGAATTTTTGTAGTCTTTTAGGAGTATCGGAAAAATTAGGTATGACCTTTTTTATGGTATCAATAAACTTTGAAGGGTGAGCTGTCGCAAAACAGACATAATTTTCAGCGCTTCCTTCGCGAATATTTTTAATCCCAATTGCAGTGTGTGGATCAAAAATATCCCCTGTCATTTCATAAAGAAATTCAATCTCCTCAAGAATTTCTTCATCAGCAACCGAATGACTTTCAAAAACATTACAGAGATCTTTATAAAGCTTATTAGCGATGGAAAAGCCTTCTTTCTTGAATTGTTTCATTAATTTTTGTGTCTCGATTCCGTTTCCTTCCATCGAATCAAACACCAATCTCTCAAAGTTACTAGCAGACGAAATATCCATACTAGGTGCCAATGATTCCATTGTATTGAGTTTTCTATAAATATTATTTTTGAAAAAGATATCAAGAACATTATTTCTGTTTGTAGCAATGTTTATCTTATTAAGGTTAAGACCCATCTTTTTTGCATACCAACCAGCATATGCATGACCAAAGTTTCCAGACGGGATTGAGACATTAATTTCTTTTTTGTCGATCCTTGAACTCAAATAAAAGAAATATACTGTTTGCGCAAGAATTCTAGTCCAATTTATCGAGTTAATGGACGCAAAGAGCATGTCTTTATTTTCTGAAGTATCTGCAAACATTTTTTTTACAAAGTCTTGGCAATCATCGAAATTTCCAGTTACAGAGACCGCTTCGACATTATCTTTATTCCAGGTTGTCATTTGTTTTCGTTGGACTTCTGATATTTTTCCATCAGGAAAAAATATAAAGGAATGTAAATTTTCAAAGTTTTGACATGCTGCAATGGCTGCAGATCCAGTATCGCCGCTTGTTGCTCCTAAGATAACTATTTTTTTTCCTAACTTCTCTGAGGCTGCGTTTAGAAACCTGCCTAAAAGTTGCATGGCAACATCTTTAAATGCGAGTGTTGGGCCATGGAATAATTCTAAAACATGCCCAAATTCGTAATCTTTAATTTGAACCACATCATTGGTTTCAAAATTTTTGTATGCATCTGAAATTATTTTTTGTAATTCATCTTTTTGTAGAAAATCACCGATGAACGGTTTGATAACAATCTCAGCTATTTCTGTATAGGACAAATTTTTCATATCATCTATGACTGCGCTTTCAAGCTTAGGAATTACAGATGGAACAAATAACCCTCCGTCAGAAGCTGTACCTGAAGCTAAAATATTCTCAAAGGAAGCTTCTTTAGCTTCGCCTCTTGTACTTACGTATTTCATTTATTTGGATTAAAAATTCTAAGATGAACAATCTTTTTGAAAAGGTCCTTCTCTTTAGAAAAGCTATTTAAAAGGTCTTCTAATTCATTTTCATTACATTCATTGAGGACAATTACTATAGGAATTAGACCATCTTGTGAAAAATCTTCCTTCTGAATAACAGACTCGATACTTAAGTTTTGCTTTGCTATAAAAGATGATATTTTGGCCATTACTCCTGGGCTATCATTTACTTCCAATCTTAAGTATCTCTGACAAGAGAAAGTATTATTGGAAATCTCCATTAATCCTTGACCGAATTTGCTGTAATTAACCTTAATATTCTGCGCTATGTCAAAAAGATCAGATAATATTGAGGATGCAGTAGGTTTTGGTCCGGCTCCCGGACCATAAAAAAGATTAGAGCCTGAATCTTTAGTAAAAACCTCTATTGCATTCATCTCTTCATTTACTTTAGATAGTATTGAAGATTGTTGAATTAACGCAGGAAATGATTTCAAAATGAGTCTATTTTTTTCATAAGATCCTATTGATAAAGGTTTGATTGAATACCCAAGTTCCAAAGCAAACTTGAAGTCTATACTCTCAACTATATCTATTCCTTCAATGTCTAATTCAATGGAACTATCTAATTTTGAACCGAAAGCGAGGTACGATAATACTTTTCCTTTCTGCGCTGCATCAGTCCCGTTGAGATCTAATGTTGGATCTGCTTCAGCGAAACCAAGTTCTTGAGCTTGCTTTACACCTTCCTTCAACTCAATACCGTCTGATTCCATTTTGGATAGTATATAGTTGCTTGTTCCGTTAAGAATTCCTGCAAACCAAGAAATATTTTCAATTCTTGCTTTTGAAGAAAGCGACCTTATGATTGGAATTCCTCCTGCAACAGAAGCCTCAAATCCAATGAATAAATTATTTTTTTCAGCTAATTTAAACAGCTCATCTCCATGTAAAGACATCATTGCTTTGTTAGCAGTTATGAAGTCTTTTTTAGATTCAAGAGCTTGTTTTGCGACTTTATATGCATCGTCTATTCCGCCCATAACCTCTATAACAACATCAATAGAATCATTATTGATAATTGACTCAAAATCGGTGTGAATATTTCCATTGAATTTATCCTTGTATCCTCTTAATTTCCCGCTTTTTGTCACTACATCGGTTACTAAAAAGTCTGTATCAAACATTTTCTTATAGAAATCAGCATTTACTGTTAATAGTTCCAATACAGCTCCTCCTACGTTTCCTGCGCCGCATAAAGCAATCTTTATCACTTGCTGAGCCATTAGAATATTTTTTTTATGCCTTTTACTGCTTGATTTATTCTTTGTCTATTCTCGATCAAAGAAAATCTGACATAGCTATCTCCATACTGCCCAAAACCAATTCCAGGCGAAACTGCTACGTCACATTCATTGAGTAATAACTTAGAAAATTCAATAGATTTCATTTTAAATTTATCTGGAATTTTAGCCCAAACAAACATAGTTGCTTTTGGTTTCTCAACCTCCCAGCCAATTTTATTTAATCCATCACATAAGACATCCCTTCTTTCTTTATACATATCTCTAATTTTATTAACTTCTTGATCTCCTTCATTAAGAGCAACAATTGATGCAACTTGAATTGGGGTAAATAATCCATAGTCATAATATGATTTAACTCTGGATAGAGCGCCGATAAGATCTTTATTTCCACAACAAAAACCAACTCTCCATCCAGGCATATTGTAACTTTTAGATAGTGTAAAAAACTCTACCCCAATATCTTTTGCTCCTTTTACTTCTAAAAAGGAAGGAGCTTTATAATCGTCAAAACATAAATCTGCATAGGCTAAATCATGAATAACCCAAATTTCATTTTTCTTGGCAATCTCAACAACCTGCTCAAAAAAATCTATATCAACACACTCAGTAGTAGGGTTCGATGGAAAATTTAAAACAAGCATTCTTGGCTTAGGAAATGTATTGGCAATTGCTTCTTCAAGTTGATTAAAAAAATCAATGTCTGGACCAATAGGGACATGTCTAATATCTGCTCCTGCAATGATAAAGCCAAAAGGATGAATGGGATAAGATGGATTCGGGACTAGGATGACGTCTCCTTTATCCATCGTTGCGAGAGCTAAATGACCAAGACCTTCTTTAGATCCCATTGTCACGATTGCCTCATTTTCTGGATCAATAGCGACATTATATTTTCTATCATACCAATCTGAGATGGCCTTCCTTAACCTTGGAATTCCTTTTGATTGAGAATAGCGATGAGTTTCTTTTTTATTGACTGTTTCAGTAAGTTTATTAACTATAAAATCAGGAGTAGCTTGATCAGGATTTCCCATGCCAAAATCTATAATGTCTTTCCCATCGTGACGAGCTTGAATTTTTAATTGATTTATCTCCTCAAAAACATATCGAGGAAGTCGTTCTATTCTGGAAAAGTCTTTATCCATTTTAATTTAGTAATTTTATGAGCCTGTCTGGTTCAATAAATCCTGGAATGATGCTTCCATCTTCTTTAAGAATTGCAGGGGTCCCTTGGACGCCCATACTTCGCCCTAAGTTATAGTGGGATTCCACTGGATTATTGAGACAATTTATCATTTCAATATCCTCACCTTGCTTTAACAAGGTCAAAGATTTGTTTTTTTCAGTTGAACACCATGCGGATATAATTTTTTGACCAGCTTCCGAAGCAAGACCTTGCCTCGGGAAAGCTAAATAATTTACCTGAATTCCAAGTTCATTGTATGCTTGAATTTGACTGTGAAATTTTCTGCAATAACCACAATCTACATCAGTGAATACATATATTTGATGAAGAGGGTTTTTAGCCTTGAATGTAATCAAAGTAGTTCTATCTAGTTCTTCAATTTTATCTAGCCTTGCCTTAGCTTTTGACTCGTCGCTAAGGTTTAAAATGCCTTCATCAGTGATCCTTAAAAGATCACCATAGAAAATACTTTTTCCATCATTTGATACATAGATCAAGGAACCATCGCTTAGTTTAACTTCATAAAAACCTTCTTGAGGGGATACAGAAACCGATTCAATTTCAAAACTAGCAGGCAAAATAGACTTCAAAGAATCAAGAAACCTATTATCTTGGGAACCTAAAACAAGACTAAAAAAAATAAATAAAGTAGTAAAAAAATATCTCATTTAACCTCTTGGATGATGAGTTTTATGAATAGACTTAAGTCTTTCGTTTGCCACTTCTGTATAGATTTGAGTTGTATTGAGACTTGCGTGTCCAAGTAAAAGTTGAACAACCCTCAAGTCGGCTCCATTATTCAGCAAGTGAGTTGCAAAAGCATGTCGTAAAGTATGAGGTGATATTTTTGATGAATCAATGTTTGCCTTCATACAATATTCCTTTATTCTCAACCAAAATCCTTGTCTCGTAATTCCTGCTCCACGAGAATTTAAAAATAAATGATCCTCTGTAACATTTTTAAGTAACTCGGGTCTTATCTGTTCAATATATTTTTTTAATAGGCTTATAAGCTCCTCCCCTATTGGCACTATTCTTTCTTTAGAACCCTTTCCAAGAATTCTAATTACTCCTTGATTAAAATTTATATCACTCAACTTAAGATTAAGAAGTTCCGACACACGCATGCCGCAAGAATATAAAGCTTCAATCATTGTTTTATCTCTAAAACCTAATTTTGTCTTTTCGTCAGGAGCATCGAGAAGATCATTTATTTGTTGCTCAGTTAACGTATTAGGCAGTTTTCTGGGTAATTTTGGACTTTCTATATCTTTTGTAGGATTACTTTGAATTAAATTTCTTGATTCAAGATAACCAAAAAAAGCTTTTATTACAGACAAATTTCTTGATACGGTTTTAGCTGATAAGCCTTTTGAAAGCCTAAAAGACATAAATTCCATGATTTCTGCTCTTGTGACATCGGTTAAGACAATTTTTGATTTATCCAAATATTTCAAAAAAAGATTTAGATCTCTTGAGTAAGAGTCCAATGAATTTTTAGATAGTCCTTTTTCGATCCATAAGGAATCTATAAAACTTTCTATTTGTAAACTATTTTCTCCCATGAGAACGAGAGATTAGATTTTTTCTTGAATTCTTGCTGACCTTCCAGATCTTTCTCTAAGGTAGTAAAGTTTTGACTGTCTAACTTTACCCTTTCTTTTCACTTCAACGGACTTAATCAAAGGACTATGCAGTTGAAAAGTCCTTTCAACGCCAATACCGCTTGATATTTTTCTCACAGTAAATGATGAGTTTAAACCCCTATTTTTTCTGCCGATCACAACCCCTTCAAAAGGTTGTGTTCTCTCCCTTGACCCTTCTTTAACAATGACTTGCACTAAAACGGTATCTCCCTGATTAAATTCAGGTAAGTTCTCTTTTAATTGAGCGTTTTCGACTATCTGTACTGATTTTCTAGTTTTCATTATTAATTATGCTTAAAAGCTCGGCAATTCTATCAGATTCGTAGCCAAGGTCACTAAGAAATTCTCTAATTAGGTCTATATCTTGCTGGTTTAGATCATGTTGTCTGATCAGGTCTTGCCTTCTTAAAAAAGTCTTACCAAGTGAATGTTTTCTCTTCCATTTTTCAATTTGTTCATGATTTCCTGATAACAGGATTTCAGGGACTTCTCCAAGTTCATTTTTTTCTGGTCGGGTGTATTGAGGATGTTCCAAAAGAGCATTCTCGAAAGAATCATTTTTCACAGATTCTTCATCGCCAACCACTCCATCAATAAATCTGATGATGGCCTCTAAGAGAACCATGGACGGAATTTCACCTCCCGTTAATACATAATCTCCAATGCTAATCTCCATATCAACTTCTGCGTCTATGACGCGCTGATCCAGGCCTTCGTATCGCGATGATAAAAATATTAATGAATCCTCTTTAGAAAGCTCTCTAGCTGTTTGAGCTGAAAAGGTTTCTCCAGATGCTGATAGATGGATTACTTTTGATGAGCCTGAAAAAGTATCTTTAGCATGATTTATGCATTTTTGTATCGGTTCTGATTTGAATACCATTCCTGGCCCTCCCCCGTAAACCTTATCGTCTATTCTGTCTTTATTACTTAAAAAATCTCTGGGGTTAAAACTTTTGATTTGAATTAATCCTGAATCTGTAGCTTTTTTTACGATTCCGGATTGAGAGAATGGAACAAAAATTTCTGGGAAAACAGAAATAAAAGCATATTTCTTAGTCAATTTCCCAATCCACTATTATGTGTTCGCTAATTTCAATTACAAACTTACCTATTATCAAAGGAATTAAAACTTCTTTATCATTAATCTCGCATACAAGAACATCATTAGCTCCTGTAGGCATTATCTCTTTAACGTATCCATTAAAATTGTTGTTTAAACTTATCACTTTTTTCCCGATCAGGTCTTTCCAATAAAATTCGCCATCTGGAAGATCAGGTAGATTATCTTCATCAATAAAAAGATCCAGATTTTTGAGTTTTTCTGCTTCGGACATTGAGTTTATAGAATCAAACTTAATTAAAGTTTTTTTTCCTGATTTAGATATTTTATCTAAAGTAAATTTATGGATGCCATTGGCATCAATGAAAAATTCTTTATATTTAGACAGTCCGGATGGATTATCTGAGTGAGCTATTAGGTTAATGTAGCCTTTTAGGCCAACAGGTTTACCTAATCTTCCAATTAAAATGAGGTTTACTTCGTCAGTAAACCCCATTTTATTTATAGAGAAAGATAAATATTACTTGTCGTCGTCTTCGCCTGTTATTGCATCTTTTATAGAATCAACAACATTTGATACGCCTTCAACAGCTGCTTCTACAGTTTCGCTTACAGCTTCAACTGCTTCTTCAACAACTTCACTCGCACCTTCGACTACTTCTTTTGCAGTGTCAACTACGGTTTCAGCAGCTTCACCAACTATTTCTGCGGCACCTTCAACTACTTCAGAAGCAGTATCTGTTACAGCATCTACAGCGGCACCAGCTACTTCAGTGACGCCTTCAGCAACTTCTTTAACAGCTCCTTTTACATCACCGTCCATGACAGCATCAGCAATTTCACCTGCAGCCTCAGCAACTTCGCTACCAACTTCAGCAACACCATCTACGGCAGCTTCTACAGTTTCACCGACTGCTTCAACAACCTCTTTAGCTGTATCTACAGCACCTTCAGCTGCTGCTTCTGCAGTTTCCACGACAGCTTCGACACCTTCGCCTGCAACTTCTGCAGCACCTTCGATGGCTTCTTTGGCAGTTTCACCTACTCCTTCGATGCCTTCTTCAACAATATTTTTGTCTTTTTCCATATTTATTTCCTCTTTATTAGAATTTTCTCCATCAGCAACTTCAACTTCTGACCCTTCATCACTTGATTCATCTGACGGACTGTCAATTTTATGTTGTTCAGATTTTTTTGCAATCCTCTTGGCCTTAATTAACTCCTTTTTTTCCTGTAGCTTGGAAAGTTGATCAGGGGTCATTTTGGACTCTTTCACAAGATTAGTAACTTTATCAGAAGTTTGAGCTCCTACACTTAACCAATATTCAAGTCTCTCATGATCAATTTTGAGACGAATTTCTTGGCCTTTTGCAAAAGGATTAAAAAAACCTAACCTCTCAATATAACCGCTGTCTCTAGGTCTCCTAGAGTCAGTTACAGTGAAATGATAGAAAGGCTTTTTCTTTGCCCCACTTCTAGATAATCTAATTGTTACCATTTGCTAAAAAATAAGATGGCTATTCTAAGTTAATTATTTATCTATTCAAGGAAAACATTCTATAATTTAGAAATAATTAACTACATAAATTAAATATTGAACGATCTCCCTATCTGGCTTCTCCTAGCTAGTATTTTTATCTTACTTATTTTATCTGCTTTTTTTTCTGGTTCAGAAACTAGCATGATGGCAATTAATAGGTACCGTCTTAAATACCTAGCGAAAGAAAAAAATAAAGCTGCCATAAGAATAGAAAAATTATTAAGAAGGCCTGACAGATTACTGGGCATAATCCTTATAGGTAATAATTTTGTAAATATTCTTGCATCTGCTCTGACAACTATATTGTTTATGAAACTTTATGGAGATGTGGGAGTTTTGATTGGGTCAATTCTTCTTACGATAGTGATTTTAATATTTTCAGAGGTTACTCCAAAAACTTTTGCTGCAATAAAACCTGAACCATTGGCATTTTTTTCTTCCTTTCCTCTAAAAATTTTGCAAAAAGTTCTTTTCCCATTGGTTTCAGTTATAAATTATTTTTCAAATTTCTTGCTAAGGTTTTTGGGAATCAATAGAACTGAGAATGACGGAGAGGATGTGTCTCCAGAAGAGCTGAAAGCTATATTGGAAACATCAGGAGATTTAATTCCGACAAGATATCAAGATATGCTCTTAAGCATTCTGGAGTTAGATAAAATTTCTATAGAAGAAGTCATGACTCAAAGATCTGAGATTATTGGCATCGATTTGAGCGATGACTTCAATGAAATTCTAGAACAACTTCAAAAAAATCAAGTTGATTTTCTACCGATTTTCGATCAGAACCTAGATGACTTAAGAGGAATGCTTGATCTATATGGAATAACAAACTTTCTATCTCAGGATCATAAAGATTTAGATAATTTGGTTGAAGCGTCAGATGATGCTTATTTCATTCCCGAAAATACTTCATTGAGTCAGCAATTATTTAATTTTCAAAAAGAAAGAAAAAGAGTTGGAATCGTTATAGATGAATATGGCTCTGTGAAAGGTTTACTTTCTTTAGAAGATATCTTGGGAGAAATTGTTGGGGAATTAGCCAAAAATAACGATGATTCAAAGTTTGAAATAATGGAACAAAGAGATGGGTCTTTTTTAATTGATGCTAGTGTTCCAATTAGAGAGATTAACAGAAAGTTACAATGTGATTTACCTCTTAACGGACCAAGAACTCTTAATGGACTTATTCTAGAGCAGATAGAAACTATCCCTGAAGCCAATGTAAGTATCACTATTCAAAATGTCATTATTGAAACCGTTCTCGTCAGAAATAATATGATAAAAATAGCTAGACTATTTAAATCAACTGAAGAGGAAGACTCAGAAGACTAGATATAGAAAACCAAGCCTGAGAAAACTACAGTTAAAACGAGGCTTGAAGTAATCACTCCTCTTACCGATGCAATCACAGGATACATCTTTCCATATATTGCATTTAACTCAATTAAAGCAATCACGGCACAAATAATTAAAAAATCAAGGCCAAGATATCCAGGATCTGTTCCTGTTGCAGGCGTTCCCATAAAGTAAGATTTAACAGGACTATGAGCTGAAGAAATCATGAAATACAACATTGGTAGTGAAAATAAAGTGTTTGTTCTAGAAGCTAAGCCCGCTTTTGCCCCAGCAGCAACCGCATCACCCTCTTTGAGACCAATGACAATCTTTTGATTTCTCCAAATAATGCCCCACACATTAAGCATCATTAAAGTTCCCATTATTGAACCAAGAACAATCTCTGTTGTAGCTAAAACTTGAAGATAATATAAGAGGATCACTCCGGTTACAAAAGTAAAGAAGGCAGCCCATCTAAACCACCATAAGGCATTAGGAGCTAATTTTTTCATAACGTCAGACTTGGCATCAGGATCCGCAACCTTTACATATTCTGTTTGAACAAAATTAAAATAATAAAGTAGACCTATCCAAGCAATTCCAAAAAGGACATGTCCCCATCTAACTAAAACGCTATAAATAAATGTTTCTTCCATCTGTGTGCCTCCTATTAGTACTTATTATAAAACGAATCTTCTATTTTCAAAAAAAAAGGGGCATACCATGAGCCCCTTTTTTTTAAAAGCTTAAGGATTACATCATTCCATCCATTCCGCCCATTCCTGGAGGCATACCTGCTGGCATGGCTGGTGCCTCTTGTGGAATTTCTGAAATCATTGCTTCAGTAGTAATCATCAAACCTGCTACAGATCCTGCTGCTTGTAAAGCGGTCCTAGTAACTTTTGCAGGATCTAGAATCCCCATTGCAATCATGTCACCAAAATCTCCAGAAGCAGCATTAAATCCATAATTACCTTCTTCAGATTTTATTTTATCTACAATGACTGAAGATTCCTCACCAGCGTTTGTAACTATCTGCCTTATGGGAGCTTCCATGGCTTTAAGAGCAATAGAAATACCAATGTTTTGATCTTCATTATCACCTTTCAATTTAGCGCATCCTTGCAGAGCTCTTATCAATGCAACTCCGCCGCCTGGAACTACTCCTTCTTCAACTGCAGCTCTAGTGGAATGAAGAGCGTCCTCAACTCTCGCTTTCTTCTCTTTCATTTCCATTTCAGAGCCAGCACCAACTTTTATAACAGCGACACCACCAGCAAGTTTTGCAACTCTTTCTTGAAGTTTTTCTCTATCATAATCAGAAGTAGTTTCTTCTATTTGTGCTCTTATTTGATTTACTCTTCCAGAAATATTATCTTGCGAACCTGCTCCATCAATTACGGTTGTATTCTCTTTTGATAGAACAACCTTTTTAGCAGTACCTAGAGACTCAAGAGTAGCATTCTCTAATTCAAGACCTACTTCTTCTGATATCACTGTTCCTCCGGTAAGAATAGCTATATCTTCTAGCATAGCTTTTCTTCTGTCCCCAAAACCCGGAGCCTTACACGCAGCCACTTTAACCACACCTCTCATGTTATTAACAACTAATGTTGCTAAAGCTTCACCTTCAATGTCTTCAGCAATAACGAGAAGAGATCTACCTGCTTTTGCAACGCCTTCTAATAAAGGTAGCAAATCTCTAATGTTTGAGATTTTTTTGTCATGAAGAAGAATAGCTGGATCTTCAAGTTCTGTGATCATCTTCTCTTGATTGTTAATGAAGTAAGGTGAGAGATATCCTCTATCAAATTGCATACCTTCAACCACTTCTAGTTCATTTTCAATTCCGCTTGCCTCTTCTACAGTGATAACACCCTCTTTACCAACTTTTTCCATGGCTTCAGCAATAATGTTTCCAACTTCTTCATCGCTGTTAGCTGAAATTGTTCCTACTTGAGCAATTGCATTACTCTCTTCACATGGTTGAGACATTTTCTGGACGCTTTCAACTGCTTGGGCAACTGCTTTATCTATGCCTCTTTTTAAATCCATTGGATTAAAACCAGCAGCAACAGACTTAAGTCCTTCATTAACGATAGACTGAGCTAAAACTGTAGCAGTGGTTGTTCCATCACCAGCAGCATCTGAAGTTTGACTAGCAACTTCTTTCACCATTTGAGCTCCCATGTTTTCGAATTTATCTTCTAACTCGACTTCTTTGGCAACTGAAACACCATCTTTAGTTACAGCAAGAATATCGCTTTCACTTAAGATTAAAAGCTCTTCACCATCAACTTTGACAGTATTGCTTCCAGCATATTGCCCAAAAACAATAACGTCTCCAACTTTAACGCTTACTTCTTGAGTTTCACCTGAATCAAGAACCCTTCCAGGGCCAACTGCTAAAACTTCTCCTTGAGATGGCTTTTCAGCAGCGCTTCCAGGTAAAACGATTCCTCCGGCAGTAGTTTCTTCTTCATCACTACGCTTTACAAGGACTCTGTCTCCTAAAGGATTAAATTTCATATTATTGCTCCTTAATAAATTCAATGTAATTGAGTGCGGCATTGTATGCGACACAACATTCAATAACAATAGATATATATAGTCTTAGAAAGAATTTTCAATGAATTTTAGATAAAAAAAGTTAAAAAAAATGCCTAAATAGTTAAAAAAAAGGTCTGACAATGTAGCATCTCTATATGGAAGAAAAAATTGGATTATTTCAGTAATTGGAGCATAAAAACTTATTAAGATTGAAGCTATAAAAAAATTTGTTGCCTTTGTTAAAAAAAAAGATAAAAGAAAAAAAGCAGAAAAATGAAGCAAATAGTCAGGAATTTTAAAACTTGATTCGTTGCCTGGTTCAGAGAATAAACCATAAGATACCAAGGCCAAAGTAAAACAAAATAATATCCGCCAAAAATTTAAAAGCATTCGTCAATCTTTTAAAGATAATTTAAAAGAAGTATTAACCAACATAATTGTAAATATAATTGCTGGAATTCCAGATAGCGCACATATGATAAAAAATTCTCCAAAACCGTATGAATCAACAATGAAACCAGATGAGCTTGAAATCAATCTTGAAGGCAAAGTTCCTAACAAAAATAAACCAGCATATTGAGTTGCTGTATAGGTTTTGGATACAACACTGGAAAGCAAAGATATTACGACCACGACAACAAACCCTTGAGTAAAATTATCAGCAGTGATCGTTAAGATAAGAAAGCTTAAATCTTTGCCTACATTATTAAGCAACAAAAAGAATAAATTAGTCAAAGGAGCTAAAATTGAGCCTGCAACAAGCATGCTTGCAATTCCAAATCTATGAATTAACAAGCCACCAAATAAACCTCCTGCAATCGTCATGGAAAGACCGTAAAGATTTGTATAGGTAGCCACCTCAGACTTAGTAAATCCAAGAAATTGATAGAAAGGCATTGCCATAGGGCCAAGAAAAATGTCACTCAATCTATAGGTAAACATAACCAATAACAAAATAATTAAATGATTTTTATACCTTAGAAATAAATCTAAATATGGATCAAGAAAACTATCCTTAAGCCATTTCCCAAAGTTTGTGAATGGAGATAGCATGGGTTTTGCAATCCTATCTGGCTCATCCAAAAAGTAAAAAGTAAGAATAGAGAAGCCAATAAAAAATAACCCAAGAAAAATATAAGCAGTCTGGAATCCAAAAATTTCAGCAAGATATAAACCGATAACTTGAGAGATTAAGACCGCTCCAATTCGATAACCTATTACATAAACTGATGATGCTTCTCCCAGCTCTTTTTTTTGAACAAGTTCAATCCTTAGTGCATCTACACAAATATCTTGGGTTGCAGAAAAGATACTTATGAAAAAAGCTATATAAGCAAAAAATAAGATATTTGAATTTGGATCAATCATCCCTAATGAGATCACAAAGCAGCCTGTTACAGTCTGAGAAAAAATAAGCCAACTTCTTCTCTGCCCCAAGCCATTGAGAATCGGCAAACTTAATCTATCAATTAATGGAGCCCATAAAGCTTTAATTGTGTAGACGATAAGAATCAAACTAAAAAGACCGATAGTGCTCTTTTCAATACCAGCTTCTGCGAGCCAATAATTTAAAGGATCTATCAGTAATCCTAAAGGGATTCCAGATAAACAACCCAATAATATAATTTGTAGATTTTTCTTCTGAAAATAAGCCAGAAAAGATTGACTAAATGAAGCCATTAATCCCTAAAATTTTTAAATTGCAAAGGCAGCTCAATATCAAGCGATTTAATTTCAGCCATAATTGATTGCAAGTCATCCCTCTTCTTTCCAGAAATTCTAACCGTATCCCCTTGGATGGAAGACTGAACTTTGATTTTTGAGGATTTAACAGCTTGGTTTATCATCCGACCAATATCTTGAGAGATACCTTCATTAACAATAATCTCTTTTGATGCTTGGTTATTGGATTCAATTGTTGCATCCTCAGAAAGACATTTAATATCAATGCCCCTTTTAGCGAGAGATTCTTTCAGTATCGGAAGCATTTGATCAATTTGAAAAGATTGTTGAGACTTCAAAGTAATTTTATTTTCATTTTGAAGAATCTCAGAATCAGTGCCTTTGAAATCAAATCTATTTCCAATAACTCTATTAGCTTGATCTATGGCATTGGTCAGCTCATGTTGATCAACTTTGGATTCGATATCAAAAGAAGGCATTATTTGATTATTCTATCTTTAAATTTATCCCAATCGAACCCCTTTCCTGGATCAGATTTCCTTCCTGGAGCTATATCACTATGTCCAACAATTCGATCGAGCGTAATTCTTGGAAGCTCTGACATTAAGGTGCTTGTAAGAGATACTAGAGATTCGTATTGATTCTCCTCAAAACAATCAACATCAGTGCCTTCAAGCTCAATTCCAATTGAGTAATCATTACAATCTTCTCTTCCTTCAAAACTCGAAACCCCTGCATGCCAAGCTCTGTCTAAAATTGAAACAAATTGGATAATTTCTCCATCTCTTTTTATCAAAAAATGGCTTGATACCTTCAAATCTTTTATTTCTTGAAAATATTTGTCTTTTGAATGGTCAAGTTTATTTTGAAAAAAGTCTTCTACAAAGCTATTGCCAAAAATTCCCGGTGGAAGACTTATAGAATGGATCACAATTAAATCTATCTCTTTGTTGGATCTGACATCGTAATTAGGAGAAGGACATCTGTTTGCTTTATCCAACCAGCCTTTTTCAAGTCTCATTTAATATTTTTTTAGCTAATATTTCTGCAGTCTCTGCACTAAGTGTCCATCCAAGATGTCCGTGACCTGTATTATAAAAAATATCTCCAAGATTGCTTTCAAAAAGAAGCGGCATCATATCTGGAGTCATTGGCCTAAGTCCTGCCCAAGGTGTGTAGCTCTCAGTACTCACATCTGGAAAATATTTTTTTACCCAGTTTAGTAAAGGTCTGACCCTGTCTTGCCTTATATCTTTGTTGTATCCTGCTAGCTCTGCTGTTCCTGCGACCCTAAGCCTATTGCCTAATCTACTTGAAACAATTTTTACT
>LUMI01000037.1_pt1 | contig 58339 bp, 98 predicted proteins | sample 729681 | NCBI WGS metagenome assembly LUMI01 (sample SAMN03860267, study PRJNA289734) | marine metagenome | biome: seawater column; feature: ocean; material: water; isolation source: Red Sea water column Station 34 - depth 10m | place: Saudi Arabia: Red Sea | collected 2011-10-15 | depth 10 m
CTAAGTGATTCAGATGGTAACATTGCTTTTGAAATTGTTGATGTAATTGCACCAGCAGTTCAAGAAGCAAAGGTGGATACAGGTCGTTCTGATTATGGTAAAGCATCTATCAGAAACTATAGAAGAATGGGTCCAGGTCATGGTGAACCTGGTATGTTTGACCCAGAGGGAAAGAGGGGAAAAACCATTGAGAAACGTAGAGAAGAGCATAAGGCAAGAAGAGGTGTAAAGGGTGCAAAAGTTCCTGCATACAAGGTAGATGAAGGAGTAAAGGAAACAGTAGGTAAAGTAGCAAAGAAAGCTGGTCAAGTTTATGCTAAAACTCCTCTGAAAGCTCTTGGTGGTCTAGTTGGAGGAGCAGTTAAGGATGCAAAAGGAATGAGTGAAGATTATGAGACTAAAAAGAAAGAAGAGATAATGGGTGCTCTTAAGAAGAGAGATCTAAAGCAAAAGGTAAAAGAAAAAATTGCTGCTGATATCATCAAAAGAAAAGGTGATGTATCTAAATCTGATGACAGATATGCTTATGAATCAGTTGAACCTACACAAGATTTAGATGAGAAGTGTTGGCCAGGTTATGAGAAGAAAGGTATGAAGACTATGTTTGGTAAGAGACTACAAATCTGATGCACCACAGTTTAAAGGTAGATCAAAGGAAAAGAGAAGAGAGATGGCAATTGCTGCTAAGTTGACAGCAGAAAGGGGTAAACTACCTGAGGATTATTCTGCAAATCCAGCACAACAGGCAGCTATTGCTATTGCAAAGAAAGAGAGAAAGCAAGACTTGAAAGTTGCTCAAAAGAAAAAGATGAAGGAAGAGATTGTAACTGAGTTAAATCGCTTTGAAAAGGAGAAAGGAATGGATACTAAGACAGGTAAACCAGTAACAAAAGGTGGAACTGCTAAGAATGATAGGGCATTTCAATCAGTTATGAAGAAGTTTGGTAAGCAAAGAATGGGTGCTAATCAACCAAAGAAGGTCAGAGGTGCTAAGAATCCCAATGAAACTAGTCCTACAAAGCAAAAAATGACTAGAATGAAGGCTGCCAAAGCATCTAGCAGAGCATTTGAAACCAGAGCAAAGAAAGCTGGTTACAAAACTGCACAAGATTATGCTAATGTAGTAGCAAGATATGGCAGTGAAGATAACATGAAAAAAGGACGTGGGTTAGGAACATGATAGAAGATACTAGCCCATGTTCAGTTGAAAACACTGAGGAGGATGATGCAAAAGAGAAGAAGCAACACAAAAAATATGATGTTGCTACAGCAAAATACAATCCTTTCTCTGTAAATAATGGACAAAAAAGTAATTTAGAGGAGAACAATCATGGATAACCAAGAAAAAGTACAAACCTATGAAGGATTCCAAGACAAAGCTAGAGATGCTATGAAGAGAGTCATGGGTAAAAAACAGAAACAAGAGAAACCAAGAGATGCTGGTGCAATAGCAGCAAAGATAATGAGAAACAAAGAACATCACAAGTATGTTAATTTCTTAGATGTTGATGATTGAACATATATATAGTTTGTAGCTCATTTTTAAGATTATGTTTTCTTTTCTACTACCCATAGCATCAAAAATTATATCTGATGCAGTAAATAAAATTCCTGATGATACAGAATTAGGTGAAAAATTAATAGAAGTTTGTCTAGTCATACTGAAAAAGGCAGTTAAATTGACTAAAACAGACATGGACGATAAACTACTAGAGCAAGTTGAGAAAGCTTTAGTTGCTAGATAACCTAAAGATCATATAACCATAAATATCTTTAGACAAAACTTGTAAAGTAAAACAAATGGCACTCTGGGGAATTACAGATGCAGATGAGGCTAAACCAAAGTGGCTCACTACTGCACAAAAGAAAGAAGTATTCGCAAATAATAGTGGATGGGTAGTTGAAGCTGGTTCAACTCAGACTGGAAATGACAACACTGATGCCCAACCAGAAGTTTTATGCTGTGTTGGTGATCTAGCTACAGGTATTGGAGCTGCTGACATTACAGAGATTGAATTTATCACAACTGCATTTGATAAATCAGATGGTGGTAACATTGATGTAAGAGTTAGATTCAATGAGCAAGTCACTGTTGACACATCAGGTGGTACTCCAACACTTACAATAACTAATGACACACCAAGCAGAAACCTTACTGCTACTTACCTTTCTGGATCAACTACAAATGAACTAATATTCAGAAAGACAATTGCTGCTGCTAACGCTGCAACAAATGCAGGTGATGTGCTCTCAATTGCTGCTAATGCAATGGCTTTGGCTTCTGGTACTATTAAGGACACTGCAGATGGTTCTACTAATGCCACAATTACTAACTCTGGTGCTATAGGAACTGCTGCTGGAACAATCACTGTTGCTGCATAACACAAAAACTAATATGATATGATATGTTATTCTCTGATTTGAATGAGGAGAACTTTCTCCTCTTTGCTATTAAAAATTATGAAAATCCATCTGCAGTAACCAAAGAGGATTTTGATAAGGATCTAAATCATTTTAGATATATCAAAAGATTACTCAAAAGGTATAGAAGCAGTGGTGAATTGAAAGTTCATTTATTGATCAATCATTTTATCATACTGTATAATATCTTTGGTGATGCTGCCACTCCCATGTTGTTCTATAAAATAGATCAAAACTTGTGGCCATCAATCAAAGCATTCATAGTTTTTCTGGATAAACTTCCAGAGCATCCAAGAACTAGATTACATGACATTGAAATGGATGAAACTTGTTTAACAGAATTAGAGAGAATTTCTAATGGAAAAACAGAAGATTGATAGATTTATAGATGCTTTTCGCAATGCCATGTACCATGAGTTCAAGGTAGAGGAAGAAGGAATGGTAGCAAATGCACCTGGTGCTCAAGGTGGATTTGGTGGATCATCAGCACCTCAAGGTCCTACAGCAGGTTTTGACTCTCCAATGGGAAAGAAAACAGAGCAAAAGATTGATGGTAGAAGGAAATATGTAAAGAAGTATATTAATCAGTTGATATCTAACAGAGAGAAGAGAAAGACTAAGAAGGCAATCAAGAACGCAATGAATTTTAATCCATATTTCAAATAGAACAATGGCATGGTCTGGTAGATCAAAAATTGAAGTTGTAAATCAAAAGGTAGAAGATCTAAAACCTCTGATTCATAAGATGGAATCAGCTATAGAAAAACTCAGTGAGTTAAATACATCAGTGAGTAGAATGTTAGCTGTCCATGAAGAGAGACTTACTAAACAAGAGGAAATTGACAACGTATTATTTACTAAAATTGACCAACTCCGTGATAAAATGGACGTCGATCATAACAGTGTGCTGTCAAGAATACGCACTATAGAGAGAAAGATGTGGAGCATAGCAGGTTCTCTGGCAGTTATAAGTGTCCTAGTATCTCCAGTAGGTTCAAGAATCATTACATCTACATTGACACCTCCCAGTTCATCAGTTATACTGGATAGGCAGTAAATATTTGATTATGGATATTATTGATGTTAAATACATCAATTTGATTTCTTCTAGACTATCAAAATTTAAAAGAGTAAAACCCAACCTTTATAATTTTAGGTGTCCTATCTGTGGAGATTCTCAGAAAAATAAGAATAAAGCACGTGGATATTTCTATCAAGTAAAGAATAACACTAATTATAAGTGTCATAATTGTGGAGTCAATATATCTTTTAACAATTTTCTAAAGAAGATTGATCCAACTACTCAGAAACAATATGCTTTTGAGAAGTTCAAGGAAGGGTTTGCTGGCAGCAAGAACTTTGTTGTTCCTAAACCAGAACCAGAACTTGATAAAGTGAAAGAGTCTAAACCTGTGTTCAAGAAGAAGATTAATATAGATCTACCATCTGCTTTTGATGTTAAAGAATCAGAAGTTTACCTTCATAGAAGAGCAATTTTTGGTGGAAACTTTTATTATGCACAGAAGTTTAAGCAGTTTGTTAATACCTTAGTACCAAACAAATTTACTGATCTAGACTATGATGACAGTAGGATCATTATACCTCTTGTTAAGGATAGTGAACTTATTGGTCTACAAGGCAGATCTCTAGGTCCTAGCAATGTTAAATACATTACTGTGATGCTTAGTGATGATGCTCCTAAAATATATGGATATGATGAAATTGACCATGAAAAACCCATTTACATTGTTGAAGGACCATTTGACTCAACCTTCTTGGATAATTCCATTGCGATGGTTGGGTCTGATATTGATATCAGGTCGTATAATTGGAGCAATTATATTTGGGTTTATGATAACGAACCTCGTAACAGAGAAATCATCAACAGAATCTCCAAAACAATTGATAGAGGAGAGAAAGTAGTGATCTGGCCAAACAACATTGTCCAAAAGGACATAAATGATATGGTATTGAGTGGACATCAGGTTCAAGATATAGTAGAATCCAATACATTCCAAGGATTACAAGCAAAACTTAATTTTACTAACTGGAAAAAGGTATGAGTAACGGTAACAAGGTTAAGAAGAGAAATGGTTCAATTGAACCACTTAACCTAGAAAAGATCCACAACATGGTTGAAGAGGCATGTAAGGGTCTTGCAGGGGTCTCTGCAAGTCAAGTAGAGATACAGTCTGGTATTCAGTTTTATGATGGTATTACTACAGGTGAGATACAAGAAATCTTAATCAAGTCAGCAAGTGACCTTATTGATTTGGATCATCCTAATTATCAATTTGTTGCATCTAGACTTTTATTGTTTTCAGTAAGGAAAAGTCTATATGGTAGACTCAGAGAATTACCAACTTTAGAGAATCATATCTACTCTTGTGTCAATCAAGAGGTATATGACTCTGATGTGTATACTAAGTATTCAAAAGAAGAGATAGCAAAGTTAGATTCATACATTGATCATAGTCGTGACTTTATGTTCACATATGCTGGCCTTAGACAAGTAGTTGATAAATATCTGGTACAAGACAGGAGCAGTGGTCAAGTATATGAAACTCCCCAGTTCATGTATATGATGATATCATTGACCATATTTGCTCAATATCCAAAAGAACAAAGACTAAACTACATCAAAAGGTACTATGATGCAATCTCAAAGCACAAAATCAACATACCAACTCCCATCATGGCAGGAGTCAGAACACCCATTCGTCAATTTGCATCTTGCGTTTTGGTTGATTCTGATGACACCCTCGATAGTATCTTTAGCTCTGATATGGCTATTGGCAAATATGTCGCACAAAGGGCTGGTATTGGTATTAACGCGGGTAGAATCAGAGGGATCAACAGTAAAATCCGTGGTGGAGAAGTTCAACACACAGGTGTCATCCCCTTCCTTAAAAAGTTTGAAGCAACTGTCAGATGCTGCACTCAAAACGGGATCAGAGGGGGCTCAGCTACTGTCCACTTCCCTATCTGGCATCAAGAAATTCAAGACATCATTGTTCTCAAAAACAACAAAGGAACAGAAGATAACAGAGTTAGAAAGTTAGACTATAGTATTCAACTAAGTAAGTTATTTTATGAGAGGTTTATTAAAAATGAGGAGATAACTCTATTTTCTCCTCATGCTGTACCAGGATTATATGATGTATTTGGTACTGAAAAGTTTGATGATCTATACTTGGAGTATGAAAACAACCCTGATATACCTAAGAAAAAGGTAGGTGCACAAGAATTAATACTTGCTTTACTGAAGGAGAGAGCAGAGACAGGTAGAATCTATATCATGAATATAGATCACTGCAATAGTCACTCATCATTCAAAGATCAGGTATGGATGAGTAACCTATGTCAGGAAATAACTCTACCCACCTATCCTCTACAGCATATAGATGATCAGTTTGGAGAGATTGCTCTTTGCATACTATCAGCAGTTAATGTTGGAAAGATTAGAAATGATCAAGAATTAGAGGAGTTATGTGAATTATCTGTCAGAGGACTAGAAGAGTTGATTGACTATCAGAAGTACCCTGTAAAGGCAGCAGAGATTGCTACAAAGGCAAGAAGATCACTTGGTATAGGTTTCATAGGGTTAGCACATTATTTGGCAAAACTAGGACATGACTATGACTCTCAAGAAGCATGGGATGCTGTTCATGGTTTGTCAGAATCCTTCCAGTTCTATCTCTTATCAGCATCAAATAAGATAGCAATAGAGAAAGGACACTGTGAATATTTTGGTAGAACTAAGTATGCTGATGCAATTCTGCCAATTGATACATATAAGAAGGATGTGGATGAAATTAGTAGTCAAAAATTACAACACGACTGGGAAGGTCTAAGAACTGCCATCAGAGCACATGGGTTAAGACACTCAACACTCTCTGCACAAATGCCATCAGAGAGTAGTTCTATTGTCTGTAATGCCACAAATGGAATAGAACCACCCAGAGACTACCTCTCTGTTAAGAAATCAAAGAAAGGACCACTTAAACAAGTGGTGCCATCATACTCTACTTTAAAAAACAACTACACACTATTGTGGGATATGCCTGACAATAGAGGGTACATAAATGTAGTGGCAGTGATGCAAAAGTTCTTTGATCAAGCCATATCTGGTAACTGGAGTTACAATCCAGAAAATTATGAGGACAATGAAGTGCCTGTATCTGTCATGGCACAAGATCTTTTAACTACATATAAGTATGGTTGGAAGACCTCTTATTATCAAAATACACATGACATGAAGACAGATGAGATAAATGATGGCTCAGGTGATGAATTAAAGAATTTAATAGATAACATACTAGAAGACACAGAAGAGGAGACTTGTGAAAGCTGCGCAATTTAAAATTACATCAACAGAAAAACCTATGACAAAAGTTAAAGGCATGACTGTCTTCAACACAGAAGATGTTGAAACTAAAAAACAACCTATGTTTTTTGGAAAACCTTTAGGAGTACAAAGATATGATAATTTTAAATATCCAGCATTTGAAAACCTAACTAAGTCTCAACTAGGATACTTTTGGAGACCAGAAGAGGTGTCTCTACAAAAGGATAGAGGTGACTATCAAACTCTAAGACCAGAGCAGAAGCACATCTATACTTCTAATCTTAAGTATCAGATCATGCTTGATTCTGTTCAAGGCAGAGCACCAGGCATGGCATTTTTACCATACTGTTCTCTTCCAGAACTAGAAGCATGTATGGAGTGTTGGTCTTTTATGGAGATGATTCATAGCAGATCATATACATATATCATTAAGAATGTTTATTCAGAACCATCAGAAGTATTAGATAAGATTATTAGTGATCCTAAAATCTTAGAAAGAGCTGCTAGTGTAACAGGATCATACAATGACTTTATCAATGAGGCGCATGAATATGACACAGGAAATCAGTGGAAACCAGATAACAAAGGTTCTTATCTTGCAGACTTTACAAGAAAGGAACTCAAAAGAAAACTTTATAGGGCAGTAACCAATGTCAACATCTTGGAGGGTATTCGTTTTTATGTATCTTTTGCTTGCTCTTTTGCTTTTGGGGAACTCAAGCTCATGGAGGGATCCGCAAAAATCATATCCCTCATTGCACGAGATGAGAATCAACACCTTGCAATCACCCAAAACATAATAAACAACTGGAGAAAAGGTGATGATCCTGAGATGAAAGAGATTGTTAAGGAAGAAGAAGAGTGGACATATTCAATGTTTGATAACTGTGTGAATGAAGAGAAGAGATGGGCAGAGTATCTTTTCCAAGATGGATCCATGATTGGATTGAATGATAAACTCTTACATCAGTATGTTGAGTGGATTGCAAATAGAAGAATTAGATCCATTGGACTAAAACCACAGTATGATATACCTGCAAGAAACAATCCATTACCATGGACAGATCATTGGATCTCCTCTAAGGGTCTTCAAGTAGCACCACAGGAGACAGAAGTAGAGTCATATGTAGTAGGAGGTATCAAGCAAGATGTTAAGAAAGATACCTTCAGTGGATTCAAACTATAAAATAACCACTAAATAAAAAAAGATAGTAATGAATACATTTTGGATATTGATTATGAAAACCCTTGGATATATGAAGGTCGCCCTTTTACCTCTGATGATATTGGGGACTACTATGGGTTCGTCTATCGCATCACAAATACCACCAACGGCAAGTCCTACATTGGAAGAAAGTACTTCGTGCAGAAGAGAAAACCAAGAGGAGGAAAGAGAAGGGTCACAAGCGAGTCAGACTGGAAGCGATATTTTGGAAGCTCTGACGAACTTAAACAGGATATTGGAAGAATGGGAAAAGAGAATTTCAGAAGAGAAATCATCTCCCTCCACAGAACCCTTGGAAAGGTCAACTACGAGGAAACAAGACAGTTATTCCTCCATGGAGTTCTAACTGAATCATTAGAAGATGGTACACCTGCATACTATAATAGTAATATACTAGGAAGATACATGAAAAAAGATTATTGGGAGGGTGATGATGTTTGAATTAAATGAAAATTTAGAAATAAAAAAGGAATTATTTCAAGGAACTGTAATATACACAATTGATGATTTTTATAAGAATCCAAAAAAGGTAGAAAATTATTTGTTTGGTGAACCAAATAAGATATCTCTCCATAAGATAGATGAAAAACCATCATTCAATAATGTTTATTTTGAAGATCGTAGACATGATGATTCAATAGATAACTTAGATCTCAAAAACGTTTATGACTTTTTATCCAGTTTGTGTGGACAAGGTTATGAAGCTCCTGATGTTGTTACCAATTGTACAAGATTCAAAAGACATCAGTTTAATGATTACAAAAATTATTACTGGTGGCCACATACTGATGGTGGATATAATGGTATAGTGTATTTCAATGATGATAGTGAACATGGCACATGTTTTTATGAAGAACTAGTAGAAAAACCAGATGTACCTGAACATTATCAACCATGGGGAGCAAAAGAAAATTTTATAGTAATAAAGACATTAGAACCAAAGTATAATAGATTTGTATTTTTTGATGGATATGAATTTCCACATGGTATGAATATTTGTACTGATAGATATTTTGGTGAAGAGTATCGTAAGAACCAAGTATTTTTCTTTGATGATCCAGAGTTTTTAAAAGAACTTGAAGAAGAGGATGACTATGATGATTAAGGGGGTTGACACCCTCTTTTTTTATGTTATAATATATTTGTTGGACGCAACATGGGAGTGACTGAATAAACTTACTGGCAACTGCTGGTTAAGGTGATGAGTCAGAGGTGGTGCTCGCTGTCAGCAATGGCAGAACTACTCAACCAAGTAGGACTCAGGCAATAACGTATTTACTTCTGTAGTAATGCCCGTTATTTGTTGGTATACAGGAATCCAACCTCCCTCTTTTTTATTTGATGTACAGTGATGTTAACTGTGAGATGCAAAGTATGTGGAGTTGAATTGAAGTCTTCACCTAAGTTGCAAGCATGTAAATGTGTAAATAAGATGACACTTATAGATGAAACAGTAACTGCTGTTGACCTATCTAAAGTTGTCATTGTTTCTGGCGTAAAGAAGAAGAAACAAGAGGGTCTTACATCTAAGGATCTTGAATGGCAAGAACAGAGAAGTAAGAGGAAGATTAAGAAACTTAACTTTGAAGTACGATGACTGAATCAAAGAATAAGGAAAGGGAAGAAAAGGACACAAAAGAATCCTTAAGTGAGGAAGATGAAATAATTCGCATTCATTGTGCAGAAAATGATGATGGATGTTAATATATACAAAAAGACTTTATGTACAACAAACTTGATAGTATGAAAATTTTCTTAGACACAGCAGATACAGATTTAATTAGGAAGTACTATGGTACAGGATTAATTGATGGTGTTACAACAAATCCAACTTTAATTCGTAGAAGTGGAAGAGATCCTGAGGAAGTCTATCAGGAGATACAGGACATTGGATTGCATGACATCAGTATGGAAGTTGTTGGTGATTCTAATGAAATGGTTGAAGAAGGTATTAGACTTGCTACAAAGTTTCCTAATTCATGCACAGTTAAAGTTCCATGTACACCTGATGGTTTAATTGCTTGTGCAGAGTTATCAATGAAGAATTGTATAAGAGTCAATGTGACTCTTATCTTTGATGTAGCACAGGCAATACTTGCAGCAAAAGCAGGTGCAGCATATGTTTCTCCTTTTGTTGGTAGATTAGATGATAACTCTATTGCAGGTTTGAATTTAATAAAAGATATTGATGAAGTGTATAGAGTTCAGTGTATTCATAGGACAAAAATATTATCTGCTTCAATTAGATATGTGAATAGTGTATCTCAATCATTTGCAAATGGTGCTCATATAGTCACAATGCCACCTTCTGTATTTGATAAGATGTATAATCATGTTCTTACAGATAAAGGTTTAGAAATATTTGATGCAGACCACAAAGAAACTCTGAAGATGATAGGTGGTTGACAGTTAAAGAAGTGTAACAGACCTCCTACACAGGAGGTTTTTTTATGCTATATTGATAATAGGGAAACAAAATGATCTCAGTTATCATTTTTGTTTCTCGCACCCAATTGAGATGTATTATGATTGAAGTTCTATGCCAGAATGATCCATACAGGTATGTAAAGATGCCTGATCTCTTAGAGAATGGTCATCCTGATTATCGTATTCAGAAGTGGAACAATCATAATGGTTATAAAGATATGTACCTCTGTGATAATTTTATGCAGTTCAAGACTGCTATAGAGGATTTTGAATATACAAAGTGGTTAGATCCCGCTGGTGTACCTTGTTATGTGTGTGATAAATAAGACAGATATTTAATTACAAATGGCAGCAAAAGGAACAGCAGCAAAATCTGCAAGTGGTGCTTCTATGTCTAAGTATGATGTAGAAGTAGAAAAAAGATTACAAGCATTAGAAGCAGAAGCACATCCAAAGTGTCATCATGACACAGAAGAAGGTGACTCTGATAGAGTATCAGTATTGGAAGCAAGACTAGACAAACTAGTTAATACACTTAAAAAACATTATGGTGATATAGACTAAGGGTTTACATAACCTCTTTCTTCTTATATAATATATACAAAGTACTTACAAAAAATTAAATGGCAGATATTAAAAAAGCACTAGTATGTGGTGCTGGTGGTTTTATTGGTAGCCACATGGTTAGAAGATTGCGTTCTGAGGGATATTGGGTCAGAGGAGTAGATCAAAAGTATCCAGAGTTCAGTCAAACAGAAGCTCATGATTTTGTTAAGGGAGATCTAAGGGAAGTTTCATTAGTCAAAGACATCCTCAGGATAGGTGGAGAATCCTTTGATGAGATATATCAGTTTGCTGCTGACATGGGTGGTGCAGGTTTTGTATTTACTGGAGAGAATGATGCTGCCATCATGCAGAACTCAGCAACAATTAACTTGAATATATTAGAGCAACAAAGAATATTAAATGAAGAGTTAGATGTAAATAAAACTAAAATATTTTACTCTGGTTCAGCATGTATGTATCCAGAGCATAATCAACTTGACCCTAATAATCCTGACTGTCGTGAATCATCAGCATACCCCGCCAACCCAGACTCAGAATATGGATGGGAAAAACTCTTCTCCGAGCGTCTTTATTTTTCTTATCACCGTAATTATGATATGCCTGTACGCGTCACTAGATACCATAACATCTATGGTCCTGAAGGAACTTGGCAAGGAGGCAGAGAGAAAGCACCAGCAGCAATCTGCAGAAAAGTAGCAAAACTTCCTGATGTAGGTGGTGGTATTGAAGTATGGGGAGATGGAGAACAAACAAGATCTTTCCTTTATATTGATGAGTGTATAGAAGCATCAAGAAGATTGATGGATTCTGATTTCATAGGACCTGTTAATATTGGTTCAGAAGAAATGGTAACTATCAATGAACTTGTAAACAAGGTTGCTAAAGTATCAGGTAAAGCAGTTTCTAAGAGACATAAGTTAGATGCTCCTCTAGGTGTCAGAGGGAGAAACTCAAATAATGATTTGATTAGAGAAGCTATAGGATGGGATTATACTATGACACTTGAAGAAGGATTATCTAGAACATATGCGTGGATTAATGGACAGGTTCAAAATGAATATCTTATGAATATTGAAGTTGAACAAATGGACAGGCAAGCTTTAGGATTAGAAGTAACAGTTTGAAATGGCAAAGATCAATAAGGTCTTTATGATCAATACTCCTTTGTTTCAAACCAAAGGAACTCATCATTTTATGACAACTAAATTTGTAGGTTCATTTCAGATGCATGGTTTGGAAGTAACTGAGTTGATTGATTTTGATCATGTAGATGATGCTGATGATCAGATTTTTCTTTTATGTGATAATTTTTATGATCAACTTAATGCAGCAGGATATGATTGGGTAAGTGAGTTTGATAGACTTGCTGAAAGATTTCCAAAGACAGTATGGTTGTTCTGGACATTTCATAATGTTCTTTATAATCATTACTGGAAACCACAGAGACCATTTCCATTTAAGAAAGTAGCATTTACTGGAGAATATTATAGAAGTCCTCAATATGGGGAAGGATATTTTCCAGAATATTATAGTACCTACATAGGACAAACTGAACATATTGATTTACCATTTGCTGCTGGTGTTCATCCAGAAGAATTGGATGAAGTACTAACAGAAAGAACAGACAAATATGATTGTGGATTTTGTGGTTGTCAATATAAATCAGAGTGGACAAATAAATTAGCAGAGAAGTATAATTGTTTTGTACACTATTGGCCACCTTTCTTAGATGAGGAGGAGAGGTTGCAAAAAGCATTCTTAGATTCTAAAATATGTTTAGGATTTAATTCAGATGATAACATCAAGAATGGTTTACCAACTGAAAGAACATTTGAAGGAATTGCTTATGGATGTGTAGTTCTTACTGATTGTAAAATGGCAGAGGAAGCAACTGATGGGGTTGCTGTCTATGTTAAAGATTATGAGGACTTACAAAGACAAGTTGACTTCTACCTGCACAATGAAAGTGCAAGGAAGAAGAAACAAAAAGAAGGGTATGAATATGCGTTAAATAAAGGCACATATTATACTGTTGCTAAAAACTTTATTAACTCTATTGAAAAACTTTATCCAAACTAACCATGAACAGAATTACTGATTATTCTAAATTAAAAACTAACATCACAGACTGGATGGCAGATTATATGAAATCATCTGGTATGAATTGTTTTGTTGTTGGTGTCTCAGGTGGCATTGACTCAGCAGTTGCATCTACTCTTGCAGCAGAAACAAGATACAATGTATTTGCATTAGGTATGCCAATACATCAAAATCCAGAGCAAGAATCTTTATCAGATGCTCACTTAAAATGGTTATCTGAAAAGTATGTAAATGTTGAAGCAGTGAAGATTGATTTGACAAATACTTTTGATACATTCACAAATGATCTTGAAAGATATGCTACTGATAAACATGCACTTGCTAATACAAGATCTAGATTAAGAATGGTAACTCTATATCAGTTTGCAGGTCAATATAGAGGTATAGTAGTTGGCACAGGAAATAAGGTAGAGGATTATGGTGTAGGATTCTATACTAAGTATGGTGATGGTGGTGTAGATATTGCACCAATAGCAGACTTATATAAATCAGAGGTTTGGGATTTAGGTAAATCTTTAGGTGTAGACTCAAGGATTATAGAGGCAAAACCAACTGATGGATTATGGGATGATGGTAGAACTGATGAAGATCAATTAGGTGCTACTTATTCAGAACTTGAGGAAGCAATGGAGACAGGTAAAGGAACAGGATTGAAAGTTCTAGAAGAATATGCTAGAATGAATGCACATAAAATGAATCCTATTCCAACATTCACATTATGAAAATTGGTTTAATTGGCGCAGGCAGACTTGGACTCTGCCTCGCTTTGTTAATGGACAAAGCTGGATATTCTGTCATAGCATCAGATGTTCGTGAAGATTATATAAATGGTCTTCAGATAGGTGAAGTAACTACCACTGAACCTCTGGTTGGTCAGTATCTTGATAGTGCTAGAAGAATAGAATTTACTACAGATAATTTAAGAGTCATAGAAGAATCAGATATAATTTTTACACTAGTTCTAACACCATCATTAGAGAATGGATCTTATGATGTAAGTAATGTTGATGATGTGGTTAGTGATATTTTAAAATATGGATGGGACAAAGATTTGTCTAATAAATCTTTAGTCATAGGGTGTACAACTAATCCTGGTGATTGTGATTTCTTTCAAGATAGATTAAGTGAAACAGGTATAAGTGTATTCTATAATCCAGAGTTTATTGCTCAAGGATCTATCATTAAAGATCTTCAGAATGCTGACATGGTTTTACTTGGAGGAGATGGTAAACATAAAGGGAACTTAATAAACATATACAAAAAAATACAGTATGGATATAAAGAACCTTCTATCCATCTCATGAGTACAAAGGCAGCAGAGATAACAAAGATAGCAGTTAATTGTTTTCTTACTACAAAGATCAGTTATGCTAATATGATTGGTCAAGTATTAGCACAATCTAATCTTTATAATGAGATTGAAACTGTATTATCTTCAATAGGATCTGATAGCAGAATAGGTCATAAGTATATGAATTTTGGATTTGGTTTTGGTGGTCCTTGTTTCCCTAGAGATAATCGTGCTTTTGCATCTTATGCACAAAAGGTTGGAGTAGAACATAATATTGGAACTACAACTGATAACTTTAACAAAGCACATTTATTATTCTTAAAAGATTATTTCATAAATGATAATTCAGATGATCTTCCTTTCTGGTTTGACTACATAGCATATAAACCTGGTACTGATATTCTTACAGAGAGTCAACAATATCAATTGTGTTTAGAATTTTTAGATCTTGGATACAAAGTATATGTTTCAGATGATTTGCTCAAAGATAAATGTGATGCTAGAATATTATTTGAAGTACCAGATGAAAAAGTTTATAGGATTGATTTATGATTGGATATGATAGATTGGGAACCAATGGTAGATTTGGTAATCAGTTATTTCAGTATGCTGCACTAAGAGGTATTGCTGCTCATCATGGATATGAGTGGTGTATTCCTCCTGATGATCATCATACTTATGCTAACTATGGTATTCATCATCCTTTTAAATTAAAACATCTAAAGCATGAGGGTTTTGTTAATGCTAACAACAGTCCACAGGCAATGTTTAGTTATGAGAATATACAGCAATTAAATTCTACACCTAATGTGAGAGAGTCAGGTCATAATTTTGATCAAGAATTATTTGATAATTTTGAAGATGGATCTAACCTAGATGGTTTCTGTCAGACTGAAAAGTATTTCAAACATATTGAGAATGAAATTAGAGAAGATTTTGAATTTAAAGATGACATACTACAACCTTGCAAAGAGTTCATAGATCAGTATGAAAAGATAATCTTTCTTCATGTAAGAAGAGGAGATAATGTGGGTAGAGAAGATTATCATCCTATAGTTTCATTTGATTATTATGATAGAGCAAGAAAATATTTTGACGATGATGTTAATATTTTAGTTTGCACTGATGATCCAGAATGGTGTGCAGAACAATCATATTTTGATGATGATAGATTCTTACTTAACACTGATGTTCCAAGATATGATCATCTATGTTTAGAGGGTGATGGAACACATAAACATTCTTGTGTGCCATACACAGATCTTTGTTTGATGTCTTTATGTCAGGGTGCTATTCTTGCTCCTAGCACATTAGGATGGTGGGGTGCTTGGTTACAAAATGGTAAAGGTCCAGTTGTTGCACCTAAGAAATGGTTTGGATCTAAAATGTCACACTTAGATTTGAGTGACTTATTTCCAGATGATTGGATTGCATTAGATGACTAAACATAATCTAACAGATACAACATTTATTATCCCAGTAAAAATAGAATCAGATGATAGACTTAGAAATGCTATCACTGTTTGTTGTTTTCTGTTGAGTAAGTTTGATACTAATATTTTAATTAAGGAAGTTAATAGTGAACCTGTATTTGAGAATGAAGCATTACCACAAATTAAAGAATTTATAGGTGATACATCAAATATAAGTTATTATTTTGAGAAGGAATCTGATGACTCATTCTTTCATAAGACAAGATACTTTAATGAGTTATTAAGTAAGTGTAATACTGATGTAGTATCAGCATATGATATTGATGTCTTATTACCTGTATCTACCTATCTCAAAGCAGAGAAGATGTGTAAGGGTGAATATGATTTAGTCTATCCATTTGGTTTTGGTACACAGGAGAATCAAGTAAAGTGGCAGAAGAAAGTATTTGCATCTGATGAATTAGTAAGTGATTTTCTAAATCAGAATTTTGATTTCTCTATCTTTGAAAATCATTCTCAAAAGGACAGAGCACAGTGGGGACATGCACAATTTTTTAAGAGAACATCATATATTGAAGGTGGAATGGAGAATGAAAATTTTAAAGCATGGGGACCTGAGGATGAAGAGAAGCATTATAGATTTCCTAAATTAGGATACAATATAGGTAGAGTTATTGATTGGGTTTATCATCTAGAACATTCAAGAGGAGATGACTCTGAGAGAACTAATATATACTTTCATGATAACTTAAAACTTATGGAAGACATAAGAATTTTAAGTCAAGAAGAACTTAGAAATTATTACAATACTCAAGAGTATTTGAAAAAATATCATGATTGACCTTAAAGACACAACCTTTATTATTCCTGTAAAGATAGAGTCAGATGATAGACTCAGAAATGTAATTACAGTATGTTGTTTTCTACTAGAAAATTTTGATACAAAAGTAATTTTAAAAGAGGTAGATACAGAATCTGTATTCAAAGAATCAGCATTACCACAGATCAGTGAATATGTAGAAGACTCAATTAAAAATCTAACACATGTTCATCAAGTTCCAGATGATTCTGTTTTCTATAGAATGAGATATTTAAATGAGATGTTATCTATGGTTGAGACAGATGTTGTTGCTAACTATGACTCTGATGTTTTGTTACCAATAGATACCTATGTCAAAGCACAGGAGATGTGTAAAGGTGAATATGATTTGGTCTATCCATATGGACAAGGAATGTGGCAGAAACAAATATTTGCAGATGATGAACTAGTAAGTGATTTTTTATCTAATGATTGTAAGTTTGACATCTTAGAAAGACAGAGTAAAGATTATGATGCACAATCAGGTCATGTTCAATTCTTTAAAACTAAATCTTACATTGAAGGTGGAATGGAAAATGAAAACTTTAAATCATGGGGACCTGAGGATGCAGAAAGATTGTACAGATTCACAACTTTAGGTTATAATGTTAGTAGAATAAATGACTGGGTGTATCATCTAGAACATGCCAGAGGTGAAAATTCATGGTATAATAATCCATATATGCAGAACAATACTAATCTTTGGGAGTCACTTCAAAGGATGAATAAAGATCAGTTAAAGCAATATTATACCAATCAAGATTATCTGAAGAAATACAAATGATAGGTTTTAATTATCTTGGTAAGTTAGGTCAATTAGGAAACCAGATGTTTCAATATGCCAGTGCATTAGGAGTTGCTGAAGGCATAGGAACATCATGCTGTATTCCTAAACATGATGATGTTATGATAGATGCATTAGGTAATAGATTAAGAGTTGAATTATTTGATGCTTTTAAAATCAATCCAAAGAATGTTGGTTTTATACCAGCACAAGATTTACATGAAAGGACATATGAATTTGATGAATCATTTCTTAAATTGAATCCTGAGAGAGATACAAATCTAGTTGGTTTCTTTCAAACAGAGAAATACTTTACACATATTGAAGATAAGATTAGAGAGGAATTTACTTTTCAAGATCACATAATAAATGAGTGTGAAGATATTATAGAACTATTTGAAGAACCTATTGCACTTCATATTCGTAGAGGTGATTATCTGAGAAACTCAATGAATCATCATAATCTTTCTTTAGAATATTATGAAAAAGCATTGAGTCATTTTCCTAGAGATCAACAAGTGGTTATCTTTTCAGATGATACTGAATGGTGTATGGAGCAGTTACTATTTGTTGATAATAGATTTATAGTATCAGAGGGAAATGGATCTTATCATGACTTATATCTAATGACTAAGTGTAGTGACTTTATAATATCTAACTCTACCTATTCATGGTGGGGTGCATGGTTAGCAAACACAGGAACTGTAGTAGCACCTGATACTTGGTTTGGTCCTAATAATGCGCATAAATCATTAAAGGATTTATATCCTTCTCATTGGAAAGTAATTCCTTCTTAATTACTATGACTTGGAATGTTGTTACAGTTGCCTTTGGTGACAAAAAATATAAAAAAGGACAGAAGTTTCTTGATAGACACTCACAGAAATGTGATGCTAATTTTATTGGATATACTGATGTGGATCTATTAAAATCAGATCTCTATAAACAGAATCCAGAGTGGATGTCTTCAGAAAATAATTATGGTTGGTTTGCATGGAAACCATATTTTATTTTAAAAACTATGGAAGATCTTCAAGATGGTGATAAGATTTTTTTCATAGATACTCTTGATATTTTTCATCCAGATATTTTTCAATTTGTTGATGAAGTCATGGGAGATGATCCTTGTCTTTTACCACTTGGTGGTTCAAGAAATGGAGACATGACCAAGAAAGATTGTTTTGTTTATATGAATTGTGATGAAGAGGATTATCATGAGTCAAAACAATTAGAAGCAGGTTTTACTTTCTGGAGAGTATGTGATGAAGCAAAAGAAATATTAAGAGAGTGGTTAGAATGGTGTTTAGATGAAAAAGTTGGTGGTGATATGACTGGGTTCTCAAATCTAAAAGAGGATGATAATTTTAAAGAGTGTAGGCATGACCAAAGCATCCTTACCAACATGGCAGTGAGAGATGGTCTATCAGTTGTTGATTCTAATATTCGTAATTTGATTGAATGTAATGCTGATTACTGGTATGAAAGAATGAGTAAAGGTGAGGTTCAACCTTACAGACCAATTGATACTTTTATGTTAAAGATAAGAGATACTGTTGATTACATGAAGGCAGATATTATTGATAGTATTATTCTTACAGTTCATAATCAAGAAAATATAATCAAACATGTATTAGCAGGTATTGAGAAAAATACTAAGGGTTCTTATGAATTGATATTAGTTATAGATGGGTGTACTGATAATACAGAAAAAGTTATACTTGAATATATGAAAGGTTCTTCTTTAGCAAATAATCTAACAATTAGGTATGCTGATAATGTATTTGAAACTAAAGCTAATAATATTGGATTGAAGGAAGCAATTGGTAAGTATGTTATAATAGTTCAAGATGATATGATTATTAATGAAGATGGTTGGAATGAAAGATTAAGAAAACCATTCAATGCATTTGATGATGTCTTTGCTGTTACTGCTAGAACTGCACATAACTATGTCTTTAATCCTGATTCTCCTTATATTGGTATGAAAGAGGATATTGATACTGATTGGTGTAATATAGTAGAACCATGTGATGAAGCAAATCAAAGTAATATGCCTAGAGATGTGTTTGCTGTAAGAGGCACTGTTAATCGTGGTCCTCTTATGATAAACTTAGAAGACCTTAAGGAACTTAATTACTTTGATGAAGCATTCTCTCCACAAGATATGGATGACCATGATCTTATGTTTAGAATGCGTAAGAAGTTAGGGAAAGTTTGTGGGTGTTATTGGATTGATTTTGTATCAGATCCATCTTGGGGTGGAACCAGAAAAACTGGGCAGACTGCTCCTTGGTTATATAAAGCACAGCATAAGAATTGTAAAATTTTCTATGAAAGAAATGCTGATGTATTAGAAGAGTATCGTATTATTGAACACAGGGAGTTATCATGACTTATTCAAAAAGATTTAGTAGCAAATTTTTTGCTAGGTTATTAAAACCAGAAGGACAAAATCCTATTAGAGATAGAGCAACTTCCTTTGAAATTATTTTTAATTTATTAGATGAAAAGAAAGATAAAAGTAATTACTTAATTGTAGAAACAGGATGTATGAGAGGAGATCATACACCAGTTAGTAGTCCTTATGCTTTGGGTGATGATGGTGCTAGTACATATATCTTTGATGACTTCATAAACTATTATGATGGTGAGGTTCTTTCTGTAGATATTAAACAAGAGAATGTAGATTATGCTAATAAATTTACTTCTGAAAGAACAAGTGTATATTGTAGTGATTCAGTAAAATTTTTATGGGATTTAGATCCTAGAAATAAGATTGATTTTTTATATCTTGATTCATTTGATTTAGATCCAAATAATCCTACTCCATCTCAAGTTCATCATATAAAAGAATTATGTGCATGTATGAAGAATCTATCAGAGGGAACTATAATAGCAGTTGATGATCACTTAAATACACCAGAGTTTGATCAGTATAGATCTACTCTAACTCAAGGTGGTAAGGCAAGATATGTTGAAGATTTTATGAATGATATAGGTGCAGAACTTTTACATGATGGTTATCAAATTGTATGGAGGTTATGATGAGTGATGTTTTAATTAAAGCATATCATGGTGGTCTAGGAGATTGTTTACAATTTTCTACACTTCCAGAACAATTCTCAAAACAACAGGGAAGAGATACTTATGTTTTAGATGAATCTCATTTTAGAAACAAAGAAATCTATGATCTAGTGTGGGGATGTAATCCATATATTAAAGGAGTAAAATCTGGTCATTGGAATGCTGGTGATATACCAGAGATAAGATTTACAAATGAGAATGGATATCAAAGTTGTATTAAAAACTGGGAAGAGTTACATGGATTGAAACCAACTAATGAGTATCCTAAAATTTATTATGAACCAAAGAAAGTAGAAGGATATGAAGATTGTATATTAGTAGATCTATCATCAATATCATTGAGACATGATGGTGATAAGAGTAGTTTTCCACCTGCATATGATCCAAAGGAAGTCATTGCTGAGTATGAAAAGATTAGAGAAAAATATCCTGATAAAAAGTTTATACAAGTTTTCTTTGAGCAAGATCTTGGATCTAAATCTATTCAAATAGATTCTGATGATGGTGTTTTAATTAAATCTATTTTTCATTACTGTGATCTCATGAGATCTTCTTTTGGTATCATTGGTTTGTATAGTGGACAAAGTGCCCTTAGTGCTGCTATACTAGAGTATAATCCTGATCTTCTGAGTTTCTGTATGGTATCAGAAGCTGTGTATAAAAAACATAGTCTTCAAAGTGGGTTTATCTTTGATCTGGTTTAGGTCAAGCACTTTTCAATAGAGTGTGGGAGGATGATACTCTGACTCCCTTTGCTCATTATAGGAGTGAGCATGGAGATCCTCATGCACTAATAGGTGACATTACAGACTCTGATTTTCCAGAGAAATTAGATAACCATATTAGAAAATATAAAATTGATTGTTTCATCAATAATGCTGGTGTTTATGAGGGAGATATTATAGATACAAATCTAGCATCACAAATTAGAATACTTCAAGTAGTTTACAAGTATTTTTTAGAGAGGGAAAGGGGAAGAATTATTAATATAAATTCTGTTGCAGGTCTTTACCCTAGTGCTAATGAATCAATATATTGTGCTTCTAAATTTGGATTAAAAGGATTTTCTAAATCAATACAATTAGAAGCAGTAGGAACAGGAGTAGAGGTAACTGATGTTTATCTTGGTGGAGTGAGAACTAGAATGACACAACACAGAGATAATTATGATGAATTAATGATGCCAGAGGATATAGCAGAATGTATAATAGATTTAACCAACACTAAAACTTTTTATGTAAATGAAATTACTTTGAGAAGAAGAAATGTGTTTAGTCCTAACCATGTAATGTATGATTAAATGAAAGCAGCAGTTCTTGAAAAATTAAATTATCCTCTAGCAATCAGAGAGGTTTTTCCTACACAATTATTACCAGGTCAAGTATATGTAAAAGTATTGGCTAGTGGATTGTGTGGTGCACAATTACATGAGATTAGAGGACACAGAGGTAATGAAAAGTTTTTACCACATCTTATGGGACATGAAGGTTGTGGGATAGTTAAAGAAGTAGGACCAGGTGTAACTACAGTACAGGAAGGTGATAAAGTTGTAATGCATTGGAGACCTGGCTCAGGAATAGAATCAGAGTTTCCAAAATATCATTTGGGTGAGAAAATAATATCAAGTGGAAAGTGTACAACACTCAGTGAGTTTTCAATAGTTTCTGAAAATAGATTAACTAAAGTTCCTCATGATACACCAACAGTTCTTGCTGCTATGCTTGGTTGTTCTCTTACATCAGCATTAGGTATCATTGATAATGAATGTAATTTAAAGTTTGGAGAATCAGTTGCTATAATTGGATGTGGTGGAGTTGGATTAAATCTAATTCAAGCAGCAAAAATGAAGAATGCATATCCTGTATATGGTGTAGATATCAATGATAAAATGTTTGATCTCACACATCAAATTGGAGTTGATATCTTCACTTGTGATTTGGAATTTATTCCAGAAAAGGTTGATGTAATTCTTGATACTACAGGAGTGCCAGAAGTTATATCAAAAGCATTTGATAAACTAGCACCAAGTGGTAGATTGATTATGGTAGGTCAACCTGCACCAGGCACAGACTTGAATATTTTTAATCCTCTATCTATGTTTGATGGTCAAGGTAAATCCATAAGAGCATCACAAGGTGGTGGAACTAAACCTGATGAAGACATACCAAGATATATCAAACTTGCTAATAGGGAGATGTTAGATTTTAACACACTACATACTGATACATTTGCATTAGATAATATCAATGATGCATTTGACTTGCTAAAAACAGGAAATGCAGGTAGAATAATAATCAAGATAGGAGAAGATGACTAGTGAGAAAACAATGGACTAAAGAAGAACTGATTGCTTTTGAAGATCATATTGGTGATCTTTATATGGATAATCAACTCCCTTTTCTTTTTCATCTCTCTGGTGGAAATGAAGATCAACTGATTGAAATATTCAAAGATATTAAAGAAGGTGATTATGTAATCTCCAATCATAGAAATCATTATCATGCTTTACTTCATGGCATACCACCTGATGTAGTAGAGGATAGAATTAAGAATGGTAGAAGTATGTTCATCTATGATCGTAAAAGAAACTTCTTTGTTTCTGCAATCATAGGAGGAACACCTGCTATTGCTGCTGGCATAGCATGGGCATTGAAAAGAAAGGGATCAACCCAAAAGGTCTGGTGTTTTGTAGGAGATGGTACAGAGGATAATGGACACCTCTCAGAGGCAGTTAGATATGTAGAAGGATTTGATTTACCATGTAAGTTTATTATTGAAAGCAATGACAGATCATGTGAAGCATCTAATGAAGATAGATGGGGTAAGACAGCTCATCCAGAATATAATTCTGATTATGTTATTAAGTATCATTATGAGCCAACATATCCTCATTGTAGAAAACCTGGTATGATTGACTTATCTAAGACAGATAAGAAAACTGATAATGAATATTTTCCTCCACTGAAAGAACCAAATATAATGACATATTTGGCAAAGGATTGGGTAGCACCACAGACATCTTACAAAGATGCAATGATAGAATCAATGACTCATCTAGGAAAGTTAGGTGCTATCTTTATTGGATATAATGTTAAGTATGGGAATGCTATAGGCACATTAAAAAATGTTCCTGATGATCAAAAGTTAGAAACACCAGTAGCAGAAAACCTGATGGCAGGTCTTGCTATTGGAATGTCATTTGAAGGATTCTTACCAGTTCTTTATTATGAAAGACATGATTTTATGATGGTTGCTGCTGATGCAATTATCAATCATATTGATAAGATAGAAAGAATATCTCATGGTGAGTTTAAGTGTCCTATAATTATTAGAGCAGTGACTGCTGATGCTGGACCTTTTTATTCTGGCATAACACATTCTCAAGATTTCACTGAAGTATTCAGAAGAGCAGTTAGTTTTCCAGTTCTAGATCCAGTAAATGGTGCTGGTGTTACTAGTTGTTTACTTGCTGCTAGAAGAAGTGGAAAACCATGTATGATAATAGAAAGAAAGTCTAGGTATTAATGGAAAAGAAAATCCTAGTGATAGGAGACAGTTGTATAGATTCATATGCATACTGTAGATCTACAAGATTAGCACCAGATAAACCTGTTCCAGTATTGGAAGTTTTAGATACTGTCAATACACCTGGCATGGCATATAATGTTTTTCGTAATGTAGTATCTTTAACAAAGTTTCCAAAAGGGATAGATCTTTTAACAAATGAAAGATATGAAGATGTTGTGAAAACAAGATATGTTGATGCATTTAGCAACCATATGTTCATGAGAGTTGACTCTGTAGTTAATATTGATAGAATAAAGGATAATAATATTAGGGATGGTTATGACACAGTGATCATCTCAGATTATGATAAAGGATTTTTGACAGCAGAAGATATTGAGTACATATGTACCAATCATTCTCAGGTGTTTTTGGACACTAAAAAAATTCTAGGTAACTGGGCAAATGCTGCTAGATTTATTAAGATCAACAATCATGAATATGAAAGATCTAAAGATTATTTCCAGAACACTAATGTTCAAGATAGGGTAATCCAAACTATGGGATCAGAAGGATGTTATTTTAATGGTAAACAATACCCTGTAGAACAAGCAGAGGTTATGGATTTATCTGGAGCTGGTGATACATTTATGGCAGCACTAGCAGTTAAGTATACTGAGACAGAAGATATAGATTCTAGTATTACATATGCAAATTCTTGTGCATCAAAAGTTGTTAAAAAGAGAGGAACTACAGTAGTATGAGAAAAGTTATTCTAACTGGATCTGATGGTTTTATTGGTAAATCATTTAAGAAAACTCTGAGTAAAACATGGGATATAGTAGAGGTTGAAAAACATAATTGTTGGAGTTTCTTATTGACTTTTAAAGATTGGAGTCAGGTTGATTTTATATGTCATCAGGGTGCTAACTCCTCTACAGTTGATAAAGATTTATTTGATATTTGGAAATCAAATACAGAGTTTAGTTTAAATTTATTTCAACTAGCAATAGAACATAAGATACCTGTAAAGTATGCATCATCAGCATCTGTATATGGAACAACAAATGATATGATGAATCCATTGAACTACTATGCTCTCTCAAAATTAACTGTTGATTATTGGGTACAAGATCATATCAAATACTTTAAACATATTCAAGGATTTAGATACTTCAATGTGTATGGTGAAGGTGAGGAAGAAAAAATAGCAAGAGATCAATCTAGTCCAATTAGTAAATTTATTCATCAGGCAAAGACAGAAGGTATAATCAGAGTATTTGAAAACTCTAAAACTTATTTTAGAGATTTTGTTTGTGTGGATGATCTCTTGAATATTATATTAGATAATACTAGAGAATCAGGAATCTATGATCTTGGCACAAGTAGTCCAATATCATTTCTAGCAGTTGCAAATATTGTAGCAAAGTATTATAATGCACATGTACAATTCATACCTTTTCCAAAACACTTAGAGGGTAAGTATCAAACATATACAAAAGCAAAACCTGAGTGGGGTACTTATAAATTTAAAACAGTAGAGGATTATGTCAAAGATAGTTTGGACTAATGGATGTTTTGATCTATTACATCCAGGTCATATAGAACTTTTTAAAGTTGGTAAATCATTAGGAGATAAACTTATTGTAGGTTTAGATTCTGATGAAAGAGTCAGTGAAATGAAAGGTGATACTAGACCAATAAATACCTTTGAAGATAGAAAAGCAATTCTTGAAGCTATAAAATATATTGACCTTGTGTTAGAATTTGATAGTGAAAGGGAATTAGAAAATCTCATACAATTATACAAACCTGACATCTTAATTGATGGGGGTGACTGGAGGCATGCAAATGGAGTGGGTAGACAATATGCGAAAGAGGTTAGATTCTTTGATAGAATCAAGGGGTGGAGTAGTACCAGAATCATCCAAAGGTGCGCTAATGCAAGCTAGTGATCCTATAAAATTTGTATCCAAAGGATGGGGTTATGAGAAATGGATTGCTAATAGTCCTAGTTACTGTGGTAAACTTCTTTTCATAGCAAAAGGTAAAAAATGTTCTTGGCATTATCATAAATTAAAAGATGAAGTTTTTTATATACAGAGTGGTGCTATTGAACTTTCATATGGATGGAATGCAGATAAAAAATTATCTAAAACTATTACACTTATAGAGGGAGATAAGTTTCATGTTCCTACAGGTTTGAAGCATCAAATGTTTGCTCTGAAAGATACTGAATTGTTTGAGTTCTCTACTCAACATTTTGATTCAGATAGTAATAGAATAGAGAGGGGAGATTGATGAGATACTGTGTTGATATTGATGGAACTATTTGTACACTCACACCAGATCCTAAAACATATGAAGATGCAGAACCTTGGTATGATAGAATAGAAACTATCAATAAATTATATGATGAAGGAAATCATATAACATATTTTACTGCCAGAGGTATGGGTAGATTTAGTGATGATCCAAATGCTAGTGCAAAAGCATCTGCACTTTTATTTGATCTTACAGAGAAACAACTTAAAGATTGGGGTTGTAAATATCATGATTTGATATTAGGTAAACCTCATGCAGATTTCTTTATAGATGATAAAGGAATACAATGTGATGATTTTTTTAATGACAATGGATCACAATCAATTGGAAACATTTTGAGAAAATGAAAATTTTAGTTACAGGACATAAAGGTTTTATTGGTAGTCATGTCTATGAGCATCTGACTCAAATAGGTTATGAAGTAGATGGACTAGATAGACCTGATGACATTGGTGATTTCAAAGATGATAAGATGTATAGTATTGTCATACATCTTGCTGCATATGCTGCTCTTAGAGACAGTGTGAAAAATCCAGATAAGTTTTGGGAGAATAATGTAGTAAAGTCGCAACCTATATTTGATTATTGTAGAAAGTATAATATAAGATGTTTATATGCTAGTTCTGCTGGTGCTCATGGATGGTGGCAAAATCCATATGCAATAACAAAGAAAATGAATGAAATACAAGCACCACCTAATAGTGTAGGTATGAGATTCTTTAATGTTTGGTCTGAACAAGGAAGTAGAGAGGATATGCTTTATAGAATGCTACAGGATAACACAGCAGAATATTTAACAAGACATAAGAGAGATTGGATTCATGTGCATGATGTGGTTAGAGCAATCTGTTATCTGATACCAGATAAGTTTAGAGGTGTGTTGGATATAGGAACAGGAAGAAATTATTCTGTTTTAGAATTAGCAATGAGAATGGGTAAGAGTGATCTTCCTATCTTAGAAGATACACCAGGTGAACCTGATTCTTTATGTGCTGACACTACCCAATTGACAAAACTGGGATGGTTTCCTACAATAGACATAATGGATTTGCTACATGGATAGAAACAAAGCAGCATATAAATTAAAGAATTTTGGTCCTGTATACTATCTCAATCTGGATGAACAACCAGAGAGAAAGATCTATATGGAAGCACAGTTTAAGTATTGGGAAGTAGAAAACTATACAAGAATATCTGCATATGATGGTAGAGAAGATGATCTTAGTGATATTCTAAAAGGTAGATATCCTGATCATATGTCCAGTGGTGAAGTTGGTTGTACAACTTCACATCTTAAAGCAATTAGACATTGGTTAGACACATCTGATAGTCCATATGCAGTTATGATGGAAGATGACTGTAGTTTAGATCTAGTAAGATATTGGAACTTTACTTGGAGTGATTTCTATGCCAAGATTCCTTATGATTGGGATGTAGTTCAGATTGCTGTGATATGTACAGGTGATGTCAATTTAAAAATTCATAAGAGATTTGTAAATGAGTTCTCAACTGCTTGCTATATTATTACTAGACATCATGCAGAGAAGATGATGAAGTTGCATTGGAGAGGAAAGGATAAGTATAGATTAGATAATGGTGTAAGACCAAGACCAGTGGCTGATGATTTACTTTATAATTCTGGTAATACATATACTATTCCACTTCTTCTATACAAACTAGATCTAGGTTCTTCCATACACCCAGAACACATAGATGCATTTCATAAAGGTAATTTTGATGCTCAGTTTGCATATTGGAGTCAGAATGGTGCAAGAACTGAGATAGATGCTCTTATGGATTATGATCCTTATCTGGGTAGGGTAGTGGAATCCACACTCAATGAAGAACAAAAAGCTTGACAATATGTTAAGGATCAGATATAGTTACAACTGGCACATGTGACAGTTCACATAAATAACATTATACAAAGGACTCGAAAGATCGTAACCCTATGTAGATGTCAAAAGTTTTCCATGTCGGGAAAACTACCATCCGCAAGGGTTTTTCTTTTACCCATGCGAGACAATAACAAACAAAATGATTAAATCAACAATAGCTGCAGTAGCAGCAACTCCTCTTCTAGTATCTGGTGCAGCTTTTGCTGGTCCATATGTTAATTTAGAAGCAACTGGTTCATATCCTGATGGAGCATATACATCTGGTGGATTAGAAGCAGTAGTAGGATATGAGGGAACAACTCCTGGTGGAATTGGTTGGTATGTATCTGGTGGTCCTACAGTGACTCACACAGAAGCTGCTGATGAGTTTGGTGATGTAGAATTCGTAGGATACCTTGGTGGTTCTTATGATAAGTTCTATGGTGAAATCTCTGGTGTAACAGCTGAAGATGATGTTGACTGGTCTGCTAAAGCAGGTGTTAAGTTCACTTTCTAAATAACCTTGAGACCTTATCGTGCGGTCTCTGCAAAACGGAACAACCCAAGACTCTCTACATAGTGGAGAGTCTTTTTTATGTCATGAAAAAGGTATTGACACATCCAATCACCATCTTCAACCTTTTATTAGTAGGATCATTCATAATGATAGAGACAATGCATATAAATTTTCATTTACAATCCAATCCAAAATGTGTAGAAACTGTTACATAAATTTAATTTATAGTCTGTATAAGGTTTAATTATTGATGTTTTGATATCCAAATGTTAAGAAACTTGACAAAATTTAATCTTTTATATATAATAATGTTACATAACTTAATAATTCAATGACTGTTACTACAGAATCAGGTGGAAGACAAAATGCTTTCCCAAATGAAACAAGACCTTACATTGATGACAGTGTTTCCTATGAAGGATACCCTCAGAATGCAGAGAAAGTAAATGGTCGTTGGGCTATGATAGGTTTTGTTGCACTTCTAGGTGCATATGCTACAACAGGTCAAATCATTCCTGGTGTATTCTAATGACATCATCAAATAAGACACTTCCAAACTTTTGGAAAGAAGCAGAACAAATCAATGGCAGACTTGCTATGATGGGGTTCTTTGCACTCATAGTCAACTATGGTTTAACTGGATGGATTATTCCAGGTTTATTTTAAAAAATGAAAATTAATTCACAATTCACAATTCACAACAAAGAGGAAAAACTAATGACACCTGAAGCAGAAAGATTTAATGGTTGGGCAGCAATGCTTGGATTCGTAGCAGCAGTTGGTGCTTATGCTACAACAGGAAACATCATTCCAGGTATATTCTAATGAAAACAATTGAGAAAGAAAAGATTGTTGCTGAGAAACTAAATGGCAGACTTGCCATGCTTGGCATCATTGCTGGATTAGGTGCTTACCTAACAACAGGTCAAATCATACCAGGTTTTGTATAATGAGAAATCCTGTACCATTTGCAGCAGTGCCTTATATTTTCTTTGTGGCACTTGGCATGAGCACTGTCACTAGTGTTCTAGTATAAGTTTTTTTTTACCCATAAAACTTTACAAAACTAAATACTTATTCATATACTTTTACAAACACATCTAAATGAGTGATCTCTATCAAGTTGCAGAATCATTTCCAATATGGAAAGCAATACTTTGGTGTTTCTATCCTATGGCTGCTATTGTAATGATTGAGTTATTTCTCAGATCAGTCAATGATAATGATGATGACGACTTTGGTGGAGGTAAAGGAGTAAGAGTTGGAGATATGCAACCAGCATATGTCCCATCAGGTGCTTGACAAGAGGTAAGAATACCTATATATTATATACTAAGTATTTTTACCTATCATGTACCAAACACTTTTCATATCAGGGATTGCAGCATACCTTTTCTTCAATGATACTGTTCTGCAATACGTTTATACTTAAAATTTACAGCTGAGGAGCACAAGCTTAAATGACTCAAATTATTTCGCACTTCATAAATATTCCAGTAGAACATCATGGTCTGCTGGAATTTGCTTTTTTCATAGGAGTAGGAACAGCAGCAGGTTTAGCAGGAGTTGTATGATCCTATTTTCTTTTATACTTTCATTATTTGCAAATCATCTACCAGTAATGTATGTGCAGGTTCCTCAGTGGGCAGATGATTGGGCAGTATGCGCAGTAGATATACCTGATGCTAAGTGTCATTGGTATGTGATGGCACCTGATAATACATTTGGAGAGGGATTTGATTGGGAGAGTGCACCTTGGTTTGATGCTAATGGACTCAATGATATAGCACCAATGGAAGCAAAAACTGTTGTAGAGAGGTTACAGGAGCAAGAAAGTTAGGAAATCGCTATATATACATTAGATATATTAAACATCATGGCAGAAGAGAAGAAGAAGGAAGAAGTAAAAAAGGATGAGAAAAAAGGTTTCTTTGGCAAGTTAAAAGAACATGCTGCTGATAAAGAGGAACAACTTGAGATCCTTTCTACTTTTGTAAGACTTGGAATTTTGGTTTGGAGTGGTGCAATATTGACATTAGCATATGTTGAGTTGCCATCTGCTCTTAAGATACCAAAACAGGATCTGGATCCAACTTTCATCGCTTCTGTATTTACAGGCGTGCTCGCAACTTTTGGCGTACAAACATCCAAGAAAGGTGCACAAGGTGGTGGTGCCAGTGGTGGAGTATCAAAAGCAGATATGGAGAAGTTGATTGCAGCAGCATCACAAACTGCACCAGCACAAACTATTCGTATTGAACAAGCACCTGTTAAAATTACCCCTGATACAAAATGATTAAGTGGATTGGAGTTGGTTTAGGAACTATTCTAGGCATATCACATATTGGTATGATAGGTTATATTGCCACAGTTAATAAAGAACAAGGATTACCTAAACTAGACATACCAGTAACTCCTTATACTTCATATATGGTTGAAGCAAATAAAGATGGATATAAGTTAAAATATACTGCAAATGATCCTAAGACAGCATTCATTGTTAAGGACATCAAAGAGAAAGGTGGTTTCTTAGGTCTAGCAAATGAAACTACTAAAATCACAGAAGAGTACTTCATGGATGGTCAGATCAATCAAGGTGGACCAGTATCTAATCATAGATCTTGGTTAGATGGGACACCAGGTTTGACTCAGCAAGAAGCAGCAGATATAACTGCCACACGAAAAAGTGAAGCCTGTATTAAAGCAATTGGATCAGCAGAGGGTACAGGCAGAATTGTTGGGACTAGCATTGGTGCTAGTGCTGCTCCTAGTCTTTCCACTATCCCTTATATTGGTTGGGTTGCTGCTGGTTGGGTAGCAATGTTTGGTGGAGATCAGGGTGCTGATATAGGTGGTAACATGGCAGAGGATCTTAATAAGAATTGTTAAAGGGGGGTGTGGGAGTCCACACATTCATGCGTATTTTTACCTAGTATGTTATACTAAATAATAATGTACTGGAGTTGAAACTATCATGTCCCATTACGTCATAGGTTATCATGACCTACAAAACAATCATTACGAAATCTGTGAATATGCAGATGACGCATACAATGCAATAAAACAAGCAAAAGAGGATTTGCCTGATATGAAGGCAACTCCTCTTTCTTGCGAATACTGTATCAAGGAGGATTAAATGAAAAATTTACCAGTCAGATCTACAACCATCCTCTTTGGAGTTGTTATCTTAGCAGTCACCTATTCACCACTAATTGCTTATAGATGAAAAAATTTAACACATGGGTGCTAGACACCACTATCCACATCTTAGACTTTCTTTACAGAGGTAGAGACTTTCAAAGATTTTGGGTACTTGAAGTAATTGCAAGAGCACCATACTTTGCTTTCATAAGTGTGTTACATTTTCGTGAATCTCTTGGTCTTAGAGGAGAGGATCATGTATACTTAATGAAGGAGCATTTTTATCAAGCATTAAATGAGACAGAACATCTGGAAGAGATGGAACTTAGGGAGGGCAATAAATATTGGATCGACAGGTTCTTTGCCAAGCATCTTGTTCTACTTTATTATTGGATCATGGTTGGGTACTATCTCATTGATCCTATTCATGCTTATGACATCAACATGAAGATTGAGAAACATGCATATGAAACTTACACAAAGTATCTTGCATGGAATCCTTTAGATACAAAGATTGCAGAGATAGCAGATGATGAACTAGCACATGCTAGAGAACTTCACAAAGCAATGTTATTGATAGCATGATTGTCTGGAGTATTGTATGGATGATAACACTACTTGTTATGGCAGTTACAACTGTGATATACTACATAATGAGATATGACCTTTACCACCCAAACGATTAATGCTTTCTGCTTTACTTTTCAGTTCTAGTTTTCTTAACTTTATATTCTACATCTATGCAATAGGATTTGTAATTGCATTGGGTTTAGAACAATGGTTGAAGTTTAGACCTCTATCTCCTGAGGAGACAATGAATGAGAGAAATATGTTTATTGTACAGAGCAACAGAAAGTATCTCTGGAGACAGACTTGGGTAGTCAACATCAATTGGTTTGCATGTAATGTAGGATTGTATTTTGTATCAAGAAGCATGCAAACACCTGTGGATACATTCTGGGATGGAGCATTTTGATTAAGTATTTGGCAATACCATTAATATTAGTTGGTTGCACAGCACCAGTTACACATCCACCAGCAGAGGCATGTAGTCCTCGTTTAGATGGTGGACTTACTGTTTGTCCTGATCCTGATCTTCCATTACCAAAACCAAAACCACTTATACCTACACAACAAGCAAAGGGTGAGATAGATGTATGGAATCCATATCATTTGATGAATTTGCAAATGATGTTTGAAAGGAATAAAAAGATAGCAGATGTTGAGAAGAATGCAACAAAACCTTCTGATGCTATAAATAGTGCACTAGATAATTTTTGGGAGAAACAAGATGGGAGCAATGACCCCTCCAAGCAGAAAGAGTTGTTATAACTTTAGAGTTGTATCAGTTGACAAAGTATTAGATGGTGATACAATAGATGTTACTATAGACCTTGGATTTGATCTCTACAAGAAAGAAAGAGTAAGAATTGCAGGTGTTGATACTCCTGAGAAGAGAACAAGGGATTTAGAAGAGAAAGTATTAGGTATAGATGCAACCAATTGGATGAAAGAACATTTGGAGGATACAATCAATGGAGATGATGAACTCATTATACGAACTGAACTTAAAGGTGGGGTTGGTAAGTATGGCAGGTTGCTTGGTTGGTTATATGTGGGTGATGAAGAAGTATCACTCAATGAACAAATGATTAGTGAAGGATATGCATGGGAATATGATGGTGGTACAAAACAGAAAAACTTTGAAGAACTACGTGAAATACGTAGGTCTTTTGGCACATTATTAGAGGGTTAAACCAATGCAAAAAATTATTAATGGAATCGCTATTTTCTCAGGTGTAGTGGCACTTGGAGTAGTTGGTCTAGGTGGTTATGTCTTTATTAGAAAAGATGCAATCATTGATGGAGTAAAATCTAAAGTAATGGGATCAGTATTAGATTCAGTTACACCTGATCTAGGTGGTATTGCTGGTGATGCTATACCAGACTTTACAGGACCTGCTGCACCATTACCATCAGCACCAACTCCAACTGTTCCATCATTCTAAATGGAAATACCACTTATCTACATTAAGGGTGTTAGGATGAGTGACGTAACAGTACCAAATATATTTGTACCAAACTGGCAGTCTCAACAACCAAGTGTTGATCATTTGGTTCCTCCAGTTGTTTTGAACATAGGTAATCCCATTGTGGATATGCCTGGTTGCGTAAAGGCACACCAAGATAATCAATATCATAAAAGTGGATTACCTGTTGACAGAAATCTTGTAGAGGATGATCCTGACAAGGCAATGATTGTCTGTGATGCAACTGTTCCATCTTATGATGCAATGAACTATGAACCAGAACAGTTGACTATTGTAAGGGAGGTTGAACCACCTCCTGTATCACCTCCACCAGAACCACCAGAGGCAGAAGTTCCTGACACTGGTGATGTTGCACCAGAGGAAGAGGTGCTTTGTCCTGCACCAAATCAACCTAGAGTAGGTGACTTAACTCAGAAAGGTGATGAGAGAGTAATTGGTCATGAGATACAAGTTGTAGAAGGAAAAGAAACCTGTGTAGTATTGTATGAGGACACTACCCTAGCAGAGAAACTACTCCCATCTACAAATCAAGTCACAACCACCACAGCAATAGCAGTGGTAGCAACCGCTGCCGCAGCAGCAACACCTATATTATTGAGAGTAGTTAAACCTGTGATTACAAAAGTATGGAAGACCATCCAAAAGAAATTTGGTAAGAAGATAGATAAACCTTCTCGTTCAGATATTATGACAGATAAGTATAGAGAAAAGAAAGGACTGCCACCTATAAAGAGAAAAAATTAATTATTACCTATAGATATAGTTTTTAAAACTGATGCATCTCCAGTTGGTTTAACTTCTATTTCATTAGGTGTAATTGAATGTGTATGATCTGGTAATGTGTTAGGTGGGTTTACTAATACTACATCAGCACATACAGCATAGTATGGTGACTTTGGATGGAACATGATACCCTCCTTCATCAAATTTCCACAATTTTTCAAACGCGCTAGCTCAAAGTCTAATCTCTTATTAGAAGTAAGTTGTTCTTGATATGCTACTTGTGCTGTTGCTGCTTCTATACAAAGTTTCTGTGCCTTTTTATCTAAAGGTCTTGACCATGTAGCAGATAAACCTGCTGATAAATTATATCCATCTTGCTGTCCAGTTCTTGTAGGAACATAGTAGAGTATGTTACCTGGATTATCAATCTGACCATCATCATCTGCATCATGAACATCGTACACTGGATCCATATATGTGTGTTCAAAAGGGCGCTTGAATGATCCTGTCCCTGTGATGTACGGTGTAATGTTCATGGTAGCACCTTGACATTGAACACCATTACCATATGTGTTTGTAATATATGGACCTTGTAAAACCTGTATTGCCTGGTTGGTCACTGAGCCTGAAGAATTGGCAATAGGACTTGCAGTAGCACTTATTCCACCAACATCTGATGCCATAGTAGCAGTAGGACTTAACAAAGATAGTACAAGTGTACTTACTGTGTAAAGGTGCTTGTTGTGTCGGTGACGCTGTTTATGGTGGTGGTGCGTTGGATTATCGTGTGATTGGATAGCCCTGGTCCAGCATATGTTTCTGTGAATTGGAAGTTTCCAACTCCATTGTTTGTTTGTGTGAATTGTGGTCTTTGTTCTAGATTCAATCCTGTCCATTGTGAAGTCACTCCATCTAATGTAACATTAGTGTTATTAACTGAATTAGCTCCTGTTGGAACTAATGGTCCATCTGCTGATACGTTTGTACCAGTCACTGAATATTGCCAGCCAGTATTATAATCCATAGAATTTATGGTCTCAGTTGTGGTACTGGTGGTCGTAGTAGTCGAAGTCATTGATCCCTGCGTAAAATTGGGGACCACGGGTACTGCATACGCAGCACCTGAGGTACTAAGCAACAGTAGTGCTGTTAGTATCCTCTTCATTGTTAAAAGGCAGTAATCTCTGAAACAAATTGTGCAGTAGCACTTGATCCAGCTAAGTTTGTACCAGTTAAGGTTGTAACATGAGCATTGGTTATTGTACCAGGAGCAGCTGTACCAGTGGATCCACCAGTGTGTACAGTCACATTACCAAAGTCAGTGTATTCAGAATCTGTTCCTGCAATGTCAGCCTGTGTGAATGACTGTGAGAAAGAGAATGATCCTGAACCATTTGTTCCACCTTGAGCAGCTGTGATTGTGCCAGGTGTAGCAACACCAGTTGCTGCATAAGACTGAACACCTAAACCACCTGTGACTGGATCATTATTACCAACAGTATGTGTAGTGGATGCATTTGTACCAGAAATAGAATAGGATGCTCCCATTCTTGTGTATTCTGTATGTCCACCATCATTGATGAACTGAAGACTAGTCTGATGTCTAGTGCTTAATCCACCTGCATTTGCTGCAGAACCTGCCATCAATAACAATAATATTGGGAAGAATTTCTTCATTTGATTGTTGATTTGTTGACACTTCGCCTATTTAGTAAACTTTAAACTCTAAATATTAGCAATTAAATACTGCATCTCTTATGAATGGGAGACTTGACAAAGTTGCTATGACTGCTAGAATTATGAGGATGAAAACTGGTCTTTATGAAAAGACTTGGTATCCAGAGTGGGATGATAGGCAGAGAGGATCTGCAAACAGAATCCTTACAAATGTCCTAGAGGTTCTTGATGAATACTGGGAATAAATACAAACAACTATGATCAGAACACTAATCAGAGATTTTCCAGTCACAGACATAGCATCAGATAGAGAAATGACGGAAGAAAAAATTAAAAGAATTGTTCCTCACTTGTGTTACACAAAGGAAGAAGTTGACTTGTTAATTAAAGGTGCTGTAGATGAGGCAAGGAGAATAGATGAAGAGTCTATGAGAAAGCATAACAGAGATGCAACTGTTATCAGTATGATTCTTGGATTCACAACTCTTGCATTATTTGTAGATGGTTTACTTAGAATGTTGGGTATCATTCCACCATTCATGCATCTAGATGTAAACATCCTAGACAAGATAGAAACTGATATCATAGATAAGATAAAACAAGTTCCCTTACAAAAACTTTTTAGAAGATAATGAATGATGTCACAATTTTCATATACCTAGTATTCTTTATTATGGTAGCATCAGCAACTTTTGCATTCATGTGGAAAATGATGTCATCTACATTAGCAGAAATGGATAGAACACCAGTAAAAAGTTATGGTGATGCTATGAGAGCATACAGAATTCATCCAGAAGAACCTAAGGATGGTGAGGAAGTTATGGGTGTGACCTTTAAGAGTTGTGACCTAGAGGATTATGATAAGTTACAATCTCGTATAGATGATTTAAAGAAAAAGTTAGAAAACGAATAATATCTTGAAAGATGAATTTTTGAAATGTATAATTAGAGATGTAGATTTTGTATAAACATGGCAACAATTACAATCAGAAATCAGGATGGTTATGAAGAAACATTTGAATGTGATGAAGATACTTATATTTTGGAAGCATTAGAAGAAGATGGTTTAGATCACCCTTCATCATGTAAAGCAGGTGCATGTTCATCATGTGCAATGAAAATTTTAGAAGGCACAGTTAATCAAGATGAGCAATCATTCTTAGATGATGAGCAGATAGAACAAGGATATGTTTTAACTTGTGTTGCTTATCCCACATCAGATGTGACTTTACTGACAGAACAAGAAGAATATTTGTACTAGTGGTTAAATAAAACTAATATTAAATATTAGTTTATGTTATCAACTCAGTATCGTTTGCGTCTTGAAGGCATCTGTAAAAGTATTGCATCAGGACAGGAAGTTTCATTAGATGATATGATATGGGCAGGTAAATTATCCAAAAGGAATACATCTGCAAGGGGTATGTTAAATGCAGCAAGAAGACTAGCAACTGATCCTGATGGATCTTGTTTAAAGTTTTTGAACATTGGAGATCCTAACAGACAAAGGAGGGGTTTCAAAAATCCAGATGATGTGGTAGACTGGTTTCATAACGATAGATCTGATGATTGGAGGCAAAGAGATTGAGTAGTGTGATGTTTAGAAAGCATCGTGTGTTTAGAGAAACAGATGATGTTGTCTTTTATGATATAACAGTTGAAGAATCAAATGCATCTGATCTTGTAGTTCATGAGGGTGCTGCCACATCTCCACCTGATGACTTTATTGGAGCAAAGCAATTCTATATTCATAGTTTCCAAGATGACTATAATAGAGTTGTGTCAGGTGAGAGAACATTTGAGTTGGTTAACTATAATTGGAAGTGTCCTTATCACATAGTTAACTTGAATAGATCCAGTGGTGCTTTGTTTATCCCACGTGGAACTTATCATAGATCTGTATCTGGTGAGGGTGGTTCTATTGTAATTAATCAAGCAAAAAGGTATGAGGGTTTTGATGCAGACAAAGAGTTTGTGCCAGTATCATGTGCTGAGAATTCAAAGTTATATAATACATTGAAGAATGAAAAACCTGTCATTGATCATTAAACTTAGACCAAGTATAGATACTTATAGGAAACCATGAAGTCAATGAAAAGATACCATATTTACTGGAATGATAAGATCTTAATCAAAGATCTTGAGGAAGAAGAGTTTCAAAATGTATGGAGTAAAATGCACTGGGTGTACAATAAAGAATTGAATTTTGTAGAGGTAGGAGAGGAGATATTGGAGGAAGCTTCATATTAATATACATATATTGTTACAGTATATTAAGATGAGATACCTAAAATCTTTTGGTTTATTAATTTTAAGAATCTGCATAGGTGCTATGCTAATTCATCATGGATATGAAAAGTTAGAAAATATCCCAAACTTTGCTAATGCATTTGTGAAACCTTTAGGTTTACCATTCCCAGAGTTCTTCTCTTATGTGGCAGCTTATTCAGAGATAGTAGGAAGTTGGTTGCTAATAACTGGATTGTTTACTAGAATAGGTGCACTGTTTATTGTTGGTACTATATCATTTGCCATCTATCATGCAATAGTTACATCAGGTTTCAATATCTATCTGTTAGAGTTATTAATACTTTACTTTGGAGGTAGTTTTGGTGTATTATGTACAGGTGGTGGAGAATTTGCCATAGATAGATTTATAAAGTTCAAAAGAGCTCACATACCATTCCTTTAAAACAATGAGAGATCAACTAATCAAAGCACTATTAGCACATGCACAAGGTGACATTCAAAAACATGTTGCCAATGTAGAAGTATATTTAACTAATCCTGCAGGTATTGGTGAACATTCAAACATTGTAGAAGCAATTGAAGAAGAATTAAATATGATTGCCAAGTATGAAGATCAGGTTGAGGTTATAAAAAAGTATTTTAAGAAGTGATTACAACTGATTTATTATTGAAAATTTACATCACTGTTAGAAAGAAGACAGAGTATCCACCAATGCGCAAACATTACAATGCTCATTTGTATGGATAAGTATCATATTTGACAGAAGTGTAAAGTTGTGTTAAGATAAATAACTGAAAGTGGTGATTTTATCACCAATTATTTGCTCCCGCTAACCAAGACCTATGGGAGGATAAATTACGTCTTTCATATCCAGTACTGAGGGATTACTGGAAATAAGTTTCACTCTACCCTAGAGTCCTACTTAAACGTCTTACTAATGACAGTTCTTTCAAAACAGCGCAGTACAGGTCTACTACAGGGATGGCCTGAGTTCTGTGAGTGGGTAACTTCAACAAACAACAGAATCTATGTTGGTTGGTTTGGTGTACTCATGATTCCATGCTTGCTAACAGCAGCAGCATGCTTCATCGTTGCATTTATTGCAGCACCTCCCGTTGATATTGACGGAATTAGAGAGCCTGTAGCAGGTTCTTTCATGTATGGTAACAACATCATCTCTGGTGCAGTTGTTCCTTCATCTAATGCTATTGGTCTACACTTCTACCCAATCTGGGAAGCAGCAACAGTAGATGAATGGCTATACAATGGTGGTCCTTACCAGCTTGTAATTTTCCACTTCCTAATTGGTATCTCAGCATACATGGGAAGACAGTGGGAATTATCTTACAGACTAGGAATGAGACCATGGATCTGTGTAGCATACTCAGCTCCAGTATCAGCAGCATTTGCTGTATTCTTAGTATACCCATTTGGTCAGGGATCTTTCTCTGATGGTATGCCTCTAGGTATATCTGGTACGTTCAACTTCATGTTCGTGTTCCAAGCAGAACACAACATACTAATGCACCCATTCCACATGGCTGGTGTTGCTGGTATGTTCGGTGGTAGTCTCTTCAGTGCAATGCACGGTTCACTTGTTACATCTTCTCTAATCAGAGAGACAACAGAGAACGAGAGTCAAAACTATGGCTATAAGTTTGGACAAGAAGAAGAAACATACAACATTGTAGCTGCTCATGGTTACTTTGGTAGACTTATCTTCCAGTATGCTTCTTTCAACAACTCAAGAAGTCTTCACTTCTTCCTAGCAGTTTTTCCTGTTGTATGTGTATGGTTAACCTCAATGGGTATCTGTACAATGGCATTCAACCTTAATGGATTCAACTTCAACCAGTCTGTAGTAGACGCTAATGGTAAGATTGTTCCAACATGGGGTGATGTTCTAAACAGAGCAAACTTAGGTATGGAAGTAATGCATGAAAGAAATGCACACAACTTCCCACTAGACCTAGCATCTGCTGAGTCTTCACAGGTTGCTTTAACAGCACCTTCAATTGGTTAATAACTTAATCAAAAGATAAACTAGGGGTCTTCATGACCCCTTTTTCATAGGAGAATTATGGTAGCATCTACCTTAAGACAACAACCAACATTAGGTTGGTTTGATGTATTAGATGACTGGTTGAAACGTGACAGATTTGTATTTGTAGGTTGGTCTGGTTTACTGCTCTTTCCCTGTGCATATCTTGCAATTGGTGGTTGGTTCTTAGGAACTACATTTGTTACAAGTTGGTATACACATGGGATTGCATCTTCATATCTTGAAGGAGCAAACTTTTTAACAGCAGCAGTATCTACACCTGGTGATGCAATGGGTCACAGTTTATTATTCCTATGGGGACCTGAAGCACAAGGAAGTCTCATCCGTTGGTTTCAACTTGGTGGACTCTGGAACTTCGTTGCATTTCATGGTGCATTTGGTCTCATAGGATTCATGTTAAGACAGTTTGAAATTGCAGGTCTTGTTGGCATTAGACCATACAATGCTCTTGCTTTCTCTGCTGTTATTGCAGTCTTCACTAGCATCTTCTTGATCTATCCATTAGGTCAGCATAGTTGGTTCTTTGCACCTTCATTTGGTGTAGCAGCAATCTTCAGATATATTCTCTTCATTCAAGGTTTCCACAATATAACTCTTAACCCATTCCACATGATGGGTGTAGCAGGTATATTAGGTGGAGCATTACTCTGTGCTATTCATGGAGCAACTGTTCAGAACACCTTGTATGAGGACACAAGCACCTACTCAGAGGGAAACAAGTACTCTACAACCTTTAGAGCATTTGACCCCACACAGGAGGAGGAAACATATAGTATGATTACAGCAAACAGATTCTGGTCACAGATATTTGGTATTGCTTTCTCTAACAAAAGATTTTTACATTTCCTAATGTTGTTTGTACCTGTAATGGGTATGTGGACATCATCAATAGGTATTGTAGGTCTTGCACTTAACTTAAGAGCATATGACTTTGTATCTCAAGAGATAAGAGCAGCAGAGGATCCAGAGTTTGAAACTTTCTATACAAAGAACATTCTTTTAAATGAAGGTATGAGAGCATGGATGTCTTCAGTAGACCAACCTCATGAGAACTTTGTGTTCCCAGAGGAAGTCTTACCTAGAGGAAATGCGTTGTAATTAATTTTACTTTGTGTTATGTTAAAGAGATCCCTTAGGGGGTCTCTTTTTTTTATTCCTATATAAAAATAAAACTATGGACAAGCCAACTGACTTGTATCAAGACATGCAGACATTAAACTCATTGTATGAAGAGTTAATGTGGGATACTACAGATGCATTAGAATTTGTAGCTGATTATGAAAATGATAGAATCATCATTCGTAACAAAACAAGACAAGCATGAACTTTACAGTTTATTCCAAGGATGGATGTCCTTATTGCAGCCAAGTACTTAGAGTGCTAGACTTGGCACAATTCAACTATGTTGAATATAAACTTAATAAAGACTTTGACAGAAAAGGTTTTTATGAAGAATTTGGAAGAGGGTCAACTTTTCCTCAAGTTGTATTAGATGGAGAAAAATTAGGTGGTTGCACAGAGACGGTCAAGTACCTCAAGGAGAATCAGCTCCTTGGCAGCAGATGACATCTATGACCTTGTAGAGAGGGCAATGGAGTATGCTTTTGAAGGAAAGTATCTCTTAAACTTTTATGCTCTTCTAGAAGGCAAGAAAGCAGTGAAGAGAGAGGTAGATGAATTTATTGACAGTTCAACTGCTGATGAACTTCGCCAATCCATTCAAGAACTGAGTGGATATATTAAAGGTGGAGATGTAGTTCTAAAGGAAGCATATGGTCACATTCCCAAACCACAAGCAAGAAAGATCAGAACCTATCTTACCAAAATATTAGATGATGCATTAAAGTATAGTTATGACAAAAGACCAGGAAGGAAAAAAAAATCCTCTAAATAAAACCAAAGGTGATGACACTCCTCAGATTAACAGAGGAGTTGAATTACTGCTTAGAAATAAGAGGAGGAAACTACCAGAACCCAAGACTTTCCAAGTGAAATGGGGAAACATGATAGCTTTCTTAAACAGGGAGATTCATTTTTACTTTGAGTTTCATTTGGATTTAAAGAAAACCAAATCTACTTAGAGGAAAATTTCATGGAAACACTGATAGTAACTTTAACTATATCAACTGTAGTATCACTTTTATCCCTTCTTGTGGGTGGAGTTATTGGATGGACAGCAAGGACATATACTATGGAGAAGACACAATATTCTCAGTATCCATCACATCCAGAAATGTATGATGAAAATGGTAATCTCATAGCAGATGAGATAGTTGCTTTCAGATTTGAAAACACTCCTGAGGATAGTCAAGAAGACAGTTGACTTTTACCTCTAAATAAACTAAACTGAATATAACATTAGAATTGATATGGCTACAACATCAGCATCTTTAGACTCAGGTGCACCAACAAAGGTAACTCCAAAAGTTCCAAAGAAGGCTACCATTACAGCAAGCACTAAATTACCTCCTAATCCTTTTCTGTTTGAGGTACTTGAACTAGCTAACAAGCAGAAAACAATTGCTAAGAGAGTTGAAGTATTACAACAGTATAGATATCCTGGATTAGTGTCTATATTGATTTGGAACTTTGATGAGGCTGCAGTATCATTACTTCCAGAGGGAGTGGTTCCTTATGAAAGAAATGAAGTTCCTGTAGGAACAGACCACACATCACTTAGAAAAGAATATGCTAACCTATATCATTTTGTAAAAGGTGGTAATGATAGTTTATCTTCAATTCGTAGAGAGACTATGTTTATTCAAATGCTAGAAGGATTACATCCACAAGAGGCAGACATATTAACTCTAGTTAAAGATGGTAATTTAGAGAGACAGTATCCTAAAATTACAAAGGGTGTTGTAGATGCAGCATTTCCAGATATTGTATGGGGTAGCAGAGGATGAAGAAGGATGATATCAGAAAACAAATAAATGATATTATTGAAGGTGAAATCCAGAATGGAATAAATGATTATATTGAGCAAAAAGGACATGGGTTTGATGGTAAATTAACTGCTGACATAGACCAAGATGAGGTAGATAAGTTAATTAAACAGTATAAAAAGATAAAAAAAGCATCTAAATCCAATCTAGGTCAAGTAAGAAAGCTTGGATTACTTGATAAGTATGGTAAACCCTTAAAATAAAATAAAATTGTAACACAAGTTACAAAAAAACTTGCATATATAGTATAAATGTGTTAGTATAAACACATCGTTCATCCAATGCAAGGTTTAGCATTACTGGCACTGCTCCTATCTGAACATAATAGTTTTCATTGGGAAATGACATGTGCAGAGTGGAACCAAAATAGGATTGAGATACTGAGTGATCAATCTCTCAATACTGATGCAAAGGAGTATCTTATAGATTACTTCAGAGTGAAAGTACCAGATGAACAATGTGAAACCTTTATTATTGGACGCAAGTAAGCCGACACGGAACGGGTTCGTTCATCCCCTTGGGGACGCAAATGCCGACTGAAGGAACGGATATTCACAACATCCAATTACTTTAGGAGAAAACCAATGGCACAAGTCACTTACAGAGGTGTTAAGTATGACACCAATGACAGAAAAGATTCTGTACAGTCAGCATCACAACTTACTTACAGAGGTATCAAGCACACAAGTAAGGTTGGTGCTTAGTTAGAATAAAGGGAGGGTTGTTACCCTCCTTTTTTTATGCTATAGTGATAAATAAAAATAAAGCCATGGACAAGGGTAAGCTAAAGGTTTTATTGTTTGACCTAAAAAACATACTCAATGAGCTTGAGTCAGAGGTTTATTCAGACACAAGTTCTTATGTTGCAGCAGCACAAGCACCTCTAACTGATTATGAAGAAATTTTTGAAGGAGATGATGATGGTTATGCAGACTGAAGAAAAATATTCAGAAGAACAATTGAAGTTAAGACAACAGTGCCTCTCAATCCTGTTGAAGAAGTATGAAATAACCACTGAGTCTAAATACTCACTCAGGGACATTTATGAGTGCGCAGAAGAGTGGACTCATAAGTACAAAACGTCCAATGGTGTAGTAGACTATTTTAAGGCATATTTTTCAAATGGGAGTCAGAAAATCAGCAAAGAGATTAATCAAGTTAGCTAAGAAGAACCCTAATTTATACACTAGGGAAGATGTAATCTATGCTAAATTAATTAAAAAACAACAAGATGAAAGAAAAATCAGTGAAGTTAATATCAGTAACACCTGATGCTGAAAAAACAATGGCACACATTGCCAGAGTTTCCAATCCAGATAATCAAGATAATCCTAACTATGCTGGATTATTGAAGTATTGTATTAAGCATAATCATTGGTCTGTATTTGAGCAATCCTCAATGACCCTTGAGATTGAAACAACACGTGCAATTGCAGCACAAATACTAAGACATAGATCTTTTACATTCCAAGAGTTCTCTCAAAGATATGCACAGAGTAATGAACTAGGGAAGATTGAACTTCCAGATTTAAGAAGACAGGATACAAAGAATAGACAGAACTCAATTGACGATGTAGATCCTTTTGTTAGACAAAAATTAGAAGCACAAATGATAACCCTTTTCAGTTCTGCACAATCATTGTATAATCAAATGATTGAAGAGGGAATTGCTAAAGAGTGTGCTAGAATGGTTCTACCACTATGCACACCAACAAGAATCTATATGACAGGTTCTGCTCGCTCTTGGATACATTACATTAATTTAAGATCAGCAAATGGAACTCAAAAAGAACATATGGATATTGCTAATGCATGCAAATCTGTTTTCATAGATACCTTTCCTACCATTGCTGAAGCTCTGGAGTGGAGCTAAATACTAACATTGTTGAACAATTATGCCTACATACCCTTTGAAAAATTTGAAAACAGGTGAAACAAAAACCCTTAATATGACAATGCAATCCTATGATGAGTTTAGATCAGATCCTGCCAATGCTGATTGGGATAGAGACTGGTCACAAGGATGTGCAGGAGTTGGAGAAGTTGGTGAGTGGACTGACAAATTAAAACAGAAATATCCAGGTTGGAATGATGTTTTAAAGAAAGCACAGAAAGCACCAGGTTCTAAAATAAAAACTATTTAATATGGCAAGAAAAAAACCTTCTGCAGGTATTGGCACTAATCCCGTTCCTTTTGGAATGAGCAATAAGCAAATGAAAAGGAAGAAACCAATCAATCTTGATTACATAAAAAAGATTGAACCTCTTACTGATAATCAGCGAGTATTCTTTGACTCTTACAAAGAGGATAAGAACTTAGTTGCTTACGGTTGTGCAGGTACAGGTAAAACTTTCATTACATTATATAATGCATTGATGGATGTTCTTGATCCCAAGAGTCCATATGAAAAGATTTATATTGTTAGATCTTTAGTTGCAACTCGTGAGATAGGATTTTTGCCTGGTGATCATGATGATAAATCATATCTTTATCAAATACCATATAAACATATGGTCAAGTATATGTTCCAGATGCCAGATGATGCATCATTTGATATGTTGTATGGAAACTTGAAAGCACAAGATACCATTGATTTTTGGAGTACATCTTTTATCAGAGGAACTACTTTTGATAGAGCAATAATAATTGTAGATGAATTTCAGAATCTAAACTTCCATGAATTAGATTCTATGATTACCAGAATAGGACAAGATTCTAAGATTATGTTCTGTGGAGATGCAACTCAAACAGACTTAGTGAAACAGAATGAGAGGAATGGTATTGTGGACTTCTTACGCATCTTGCGTAATATGCCATCTTTTGATATAATAGAGTTTGGTGCAGATGATATCTGCAGAAGTGGTCTAGTCAAAGAGTATATCATTTCTAAACTTGAACTTGGAATAGAACTTTAATGTTTAATCATGTAAATATAGATCTTCCTTCTTTAAACAAAGAAACTATTGATGGTGTCAGATACTATGATGTTCCTGGCAATGCAAAACTAGTTTCAATTACATCTATCACTAGTTGGATCAACAGAGAAATCTTTCGTGAATGGAGAGCAAGAGTTGGAAATGAACAGGCAGATAAAGTAACCAAGGCTGCTACAAGTCGTGGTACAGATATGCATACTCTTACTGAGTATTATCTTAAGAATGAAAATCTACCAGAGGTTCAACCTCTATCAGAATTTTTATTTAAACAATCAAAACCAAAATTAGATTTGATTGATAATATTCATGCATTAGAAAAATCAATGTACAGTTTGCAGTTAGGTATTGCAGGAACTGTTGATTGTATTGCTGAGTACAATGGTGAACTTGCCATTATTGACTTTAAATCTTCTAAAAAACCAAAACCACGCAAGTGGATTGATCATTACTTTGTTCAGTGTGCTGCATATGCTTGTATGTTGTATGAGTTAACAAATATACCAGTGAAAAAATTTGTAATCTTAATGTCTTGTGAAAATGGAGAATGTGTAGTTTATGAAGAGTACAATAAAAAGAAATATATCAAATTACTCTCTGAATACATTAGAGAGTTTGTTACTTTCAAATTACAAGAATATGGCAAAAGCTGATGGAAAAAATTTAGAGAAGTTAATAGAAAATAAATTCTATTGTGCTAAAAGATTCACTGAAGCAATTGAAACTCTTGCTCATGAAAAAGATGGTATGAGTTATGTTGATGCCATTGTACATTTTTGTGAACAGAATAATATTGATGTGGAATCTGTTCCTAAATTGATTACTAAACCTTTGAAAGAAAAACTAAAAGGTGAAGCAATGGAATTAAATTTGCTTAAAAGAACATCACATGCTAAACTTCCTTTATAATGCCAACTAAATCTGAATTAATGCACTACAGACTTCAAGCATGGTTACGTGAGAACCAATGTGAGGAGTTTGAATACTTAGGTGAAAGACCTGATGCTTTAGGAATACCACAACATTGGTATCGTATTGCAGATGTTGAAGTTACTGTAGATCAGGTTGAAGAACTTGAATTGATGGATGATGCTGAAAGTGAACCCCTTTGAAACCTACAAAACATTTATAGGTATGAAGTCACACTTCATAAGAGAGAAGTATGACTACTCAAGATATGGAAATAAATTATCTAAATTAACTGTACAAGGATTCTATAAAAGAAGAGATAGAATGTTCTTTGAAAGAATGTCTAGACAGTATAATGATCAGGAGATACAAGATTTCTTCATTGCTAATTTTGCTACTGATGAAGATCCATCTACTGTTTATATGCCAAACATAATTAAGAATGGAGAGAAGACATATACATCTTGGAAAAAGAGAATACAATCATTAGCATATACATTTACAGAGGAGGCACATAAGTTGTTTGATAATCAAAAAGTAGATGATGTATTTGATTGTTCTAAGGGACACCCACCAATATTGAAAAGTTATTTAAGGGGTGACACAAGTTTGGAAAGTATGGTAATATATGATAGAATACTAGGGTACAGAACTAACTTTGATAAACAAATATCAGAGCATGATCCTGTATGGGGAATGGTAAGTATGAAGATAAAGAAGTACACTCCTTTCCTAAATATAGATGTATTCCGTTATAAAAAAATTCTAAAAGAGATTGTTTCACAATGAAGTTTTTAGACTCTGAAATTGTTAGAGAGGAAATGAAAGTCATTGAGGCTTTGCAAAAGCAAGTCTATGGAAATGTTTTTAATTTTCCTAATATGAACAGAGAAGACAAACTTCATCATATTGAAATTCTTGAGGAATTATTAGAAAAACAACAGATCTTCTATAAGAGATTGAGTCTCTCTGATGACCCTAAGGCAAAAGAGATGAGGAGAACTGTTATGGACAGTGCTGAAATGTTTGGATTTAAAAAGGATGGTGATTTGTCATTGATGTTTGCACAAATGTCAGAGGCAATTGGTGAAATGAAAAAACAACTTGACAAGTTGTAAATTTACATTATAATAACTGAGTACAAACAAGCCAAATACAACTAATACGAGGTAAACAAAATGGGTTTTAAAGACCTTAAAAAGCAGAGTTCTTTGGGTTCTCTAACTAATAGATTAGTTAAAGAAGTAGAGAAAATGAACAATGCAGGTGGTGGAAATGTAGATGATCGTCTCTGGAAACCAGAGGTTGATAAGAGTGGTAATGGTTATGCTGTTATCAGATTTCTACCAGCACCAGATGGAGAAGAACTTCCATGGGTAAAACTATTTTCTCATGCATTCCAAGGACCAGGTGGATGGTATATTGAGAACTCACTTACCACAATAGGACAAAAAGATCCTGTTGGTGATCTTAACAGGACACTATGGAATAGTGGTAATGAGACAGATAAAGATACTGTAAGAAAACAGAAGCGTAAGTTATCTTACTATAGCAACATCTATGTTGTTAAAGATCCTTCTAATCCTCAGAATGAGGGTAGAGTATTTCTTTACAAGTATGGTAAGAAGATCTTTGATAAGATCATGGATGTAATGCAACCTGAGTTTGAAGATGAGACACCAATCAACCCATTTGATCTATGGGCAGGTGCAAACTTCAAATTGAAGATTGTTAAAAAGGATGGTTTCTGGAATTATGATAAGTCAGAATTTGACTCTCCTAATCCATTATTGGAAGATGATGATGCACTAGAAGCAGTATGGAAGAAAGAATTTTCTTTAACTGCATTTACTGCAAATGACCAGTTTAAAACATATGATGAGTTAAAGACTCGTTTGGATTATGTTTTAGGAGCAAAGGCAAAGTTACAAGTAGCTCAAGAAACTGAGTATGACAACTATGCTGCTCAAGAAACACAGAAAGTAACTGAAGAAGAAGTTCTTAAGAAATTAGAAACTTCCTATCAAGAAAGTAAAGCAGTTGAAACTGTGAATGCTCCTTCTTCTGAAGAGGAAGAAGATCCACTAAGTTACTTTGCTAAGTTAGCAGAAAGTTAATTAGGTCAAAACAAAATTGACTTTTTAATTCCAAAATACTGGGAAAAAAATTCCCAGTATTTTTTTGTGCCTATTACTTTTTTTTATTCGTATATTCTTATGTTTTCGCCTTTGACAACTCTCTTAGAAACATACTGAGTGCTTCCTTTTGGATACTTCATGACTTTCTCTATTTCTTCAATAATTAATCCAATAAATCTAGGTTTGATTATGTTTATATTTCTCTTGTCATCATTTATTCTATTTTCATAAACTTCATTAGTAATTTCAGTGACTATCTCTGTACTAACAGTTTGTTGAACTCCTAAACCAGTATCAAAGAAAGTAATAGAAAAGTCAGATGCAACTTCTAGACCTTCTGGAACAATTACCTTTCCAACAGAATTTTTTATTTCTCTTGTTTCATAGTGATGAACATTTTGAAGTGCTGCATCTGAACCATACTTATTAATTAAGTAATTATAGTATGATTGGTGTTCTAGTGGCCACTCCTGTTGTACATTAATAATATTATTTGCAAGCAATACCATCCAATCTAGATTAGAGTCACCATAAACTTTGAATGCTACATTATCAGGTCTTTCATCAGTTATAATTTGATACTTTGTAAAAAAGGTCAAATCACTGAATATTTCCTCTGCTATTTTAGTTCTTTTGAATAGATTTTTTACCCTGATATAATCTGATATGTTTTGCGCTTTGGGAAGACGACTAACATAGTCAAAATCTGGTATGTATCTAAAGTATTTTTTTGCCATTGTTAGAATCCCATAGTTTGTTCATTATCTTTGTACTCATCTGAATATATTGGTTCAATCTCACCAAATGACATGGATAATTGATATGAAGTCATAGATGGTTGACCTCTGTATGTCATATAAGAACCATCTGGTGTATAGTTTACTGCAAAACTAGTGCAAGCACATGGTTTAAATTTATTCATAAATGGGTGCTCTCTATTGGTATCACCAAATATATATTCCAATTCAAAAATTCTAGGACTCTTTAGAAATAATGCCTCTGAGGATCTTTGAGGTGTCATATTTCTTTTCATAGATCTAACCATTTTACGAACTATATCTGCTTCTTCAGCATCTCTAGGAGTAAGTGTAAAATTAAAATTAAAACTTCTTAAATTAGGACCAGTGAATAGTAATTCTAAATTAGGATTAATGACTTGACCTGTAGCACGACCTAATACATTTGCACCAACTGCTTGACCTGCAAAATATGCTGATATTGCCTGTTTAGTTCTATCATCTTTAGCTAGTCCTACCAGATCATTAAGACCATCACCTAGAGCATCAATTGCACCTCTAAAACCTCCACCATCTGCTTGAAAACTTTCAATAGATTCAAATGCTGCTCTAGCACCTGCTGCCTGTGCAGCATTTAATGTGTCACCACCCCAACTAACTGCTGTTGATTCTGATAGTTGTGGTTGCATTGGTAATTGAATAGTCTCATATTTTCTTGTAAATCTTCTATTGCTCCCCTTAAATCCTTTTTTTAATGATTTACCAGTTTCAAGACCACTGGGGACATAATCATATGCAGTGATTTGAATGTAATCATAACCATATGAATCTAAACTTTGTCTAGGATATCTAAGTGTTTCTCTTTTTCCACCCACAGCAAAAGAAGTTAAAAGAGCATTAGGCTTATTTGTTGTTTCAGTTAGTGTAGATTGTAAACCTGCATTTGTTTCATTGGCATCTAATTCCTCCTCATTTGCACCTAATGATCTAAAACCTATTGTGTTTAGTAACCTAGTGAGATCTGCTCTTGATTGAGGATCATTAGTTTGTACTCCCTGTTTTGCTAAAGCAAGAGTTGCTTTTTTTGTATTTTTGAGTACAGTATCAAATTGATTAGCATTGATGCCAGTAAAGGCAGCATCAAAGTCATCCTTTGATTTTATAGTAACTTGATTTCCATCAGGATTATAACTATACAATTCCGTTCCAAGACCTTCCAGAGCACCATTGTCCTCATATACAGAGTGTTGCCCATTTGCTTTGTTAGTTACAACTATTGCAGTTATATTAGAATTGACAGTTCCAACTTTTTTCTTAATATTAAAATCACCCCTATATTGATTAGGGTCATCTTGAACTGTCCATCCTAAGGTGTCTTGTGCCTGTAATCCCATGTTAGATATTTATCTTAAAATTTTGATAAGGGATAGAGCGCAAGTCATTCATCTCTAATGGATAAGCAACATGTAAGAATCCCACTACCTCATCCCATGTATAATTTCTAAATTCACCACCCCAATGATAATTGATACCTCTGAATCCCCATTGGAAAATAGCAACACAAGCAATTAAAGGAAACTGATCATATCTAATACGAGGTGTCTTAGGTGAATATATGAAAGTATAATACTTTCCTACATCTGGTATAATCTCAGTATCAGTCAAAACTTCAGTGATAGCAAGCATCATATCATCTGGATCACCCATGTCTATGATGTCACTAACTAAATTTTCTAGTCTATTGACTGTTTCCATAGAGGTTATCCTCTGTTATAATTTGAAACTCTAAACTATTATCTTTACAAAACTCAATTGCTGCATTCCATTTTGCCACATTTACAGCATAGTTATTTAATTCTTTAACATATGAATTAGTCATTCTAGGTCTTTTCCTAGAGTCAGTTTTCATTTTAGGTTTAACAGTTTGTTTCCTAGGCTTGATCTCAATGACATATTTTTTAAATTTACCATCTGGTTCCTTAACTTTAATTAAGAAATCTGGATAATATCTATGTCGTTTATTATCTAGGGGAGAAACATATGGAATTGAGAATTCTTCAGATGCCCAAGTAACAATATTGTCATTTGTATCACATCTTTCACAGAATACTCTCTCCCAACTACTCCTACAAATTATATTGGATGCATTTCCAACATATTTTTTAGGGTTTTTAGGTATAAAGATGCTTTTACGACTACGTCCCATTTCACCTACATAGTAATGTAATTTCTATTATTTATAGATGGGAAATATAAGACCCAGACCCTATAAAACCTCAGAACTAAAGACTAGGATAACTAATCTTGCTCAAACTTCTGTTTATCAACTTAAAATTCAACCTCCAACAGGTTTGTTTAATTTGTTAAAAGAGGTTGGTAGAGACTTAGATTACAATCGTGCTGGTGAGAATATAGAGTTGCTTTGTGACTCTGCTGTTTTACCTGGTTCATCATTTGCAACTCATGAACCTACTAATGACTATGCAGGTGTGACTGAAAGAATGGCATATCGTAGAATGTATGATGGAACTTTAGATCTAAGTTTTATGGTGGATCGTAGTTATAATGTAATTGAAATGTTAGATGGTTGGCTTGATTTTATATCAGGTGTTGGTATAACTGGAAGTAGACAGACATATAAAAGTAGGCATGTTAATTATAGAATGACATATCCAGAACAGTATAGAACTGAAATATATCTTTCTAAATTTGAGAAGGATGTCTCATATCCTGATGATTTTGCTGACATAGTGCAAAGTGTTCTTGAACCTCCAAAACAACTACAGTATACTTTTGTAGGTGCTTTTCCTTCAAGTGTTACATCAACACCTGTATCATATGGTCCTAGTGATGTGTTAAGAGTCAATGTTTCATTCTCATACATGAGATATGTAAGGGAGAGGAAGAATGTTAACTTGAATCCATATGCATCTTTAAACAGTGGACTGTTTACTTCCATAGGAGATTTTTTAGGTTTCTAAAAGTTGCATATATATAATACTGATAATTTTGAGTTGAAATGCCATTACCTACCATAGCAACTCCAACATATGAGTTGGAGTTACCTTCATCAAAACAATTACTTAACTATAGACCTTTTCTTGTAAAAGAAGAGAAACTTTTAGTTCTTGCATTAGAGAGTGAAGATACAAAACAAATTACAACTGCTATCAAGACAGTTATCAAAAGTTGTATCCTTACAAAAGGAATCAAAGTGGAGGATCTACCCACATTTGATATTGAGTATCTATTTTTAAATATTAGGGGTAAATCAGTTGGAGAAGATGTAGAAGTAAATCTTATTGCTCCTGATGATAATGTAACCTCTGTTCCTGTTACTATTGCAATTGATGAGATTAAAGTCACAGAGAATGAAAATCACACAAAGCAAATCAAAGTTGATGATGATTTGATGATGGAGATGAAGTATCCTTCTTTAGATCAGTTTATTAAAAGTAATTTTGATTTTAAAGAAGAGAATAATATGGAAAGATCTTTTGATCTCATAGCAAGTTGTATTGATAAGATCTATAATGAAGAGGAAGTTTGGTCTACTGCAGACTGCACAAAGAAAGAAGTAGTTAATTTCTTAGAACAGATGAACTCAGCACAGTTTAAAGAGATAGAAACTTTCTTTGAAACAATGCCTAAGTTATCTCATTCTGTTGATATTGTTAATCCTAAAACTAAAAAGAAGAGCACTGTCGTGTTGGAGGGTTTGTCGTCTTTTTTCGCGTAGGCATGATCCATATGGATCTAGAGAATTATTATAAATTGAATTTTGCCTTGATGCAGTACCATAAATATTCATTAACTGAGATTGAAAACCTCATGCCTTGGGAAAGAGATGTATATGTTGCACTTCTCAAGCAACATTTAGAGGAAGAAGAACTCAAACGCAAACAAAATGCCTAAACTAAAGGAGAAATTTTTTAATAAACCTGATACTCTTACTCAAGAAAAGAAGAGTCTTGCAGAGGCAATAAAAAGTGGCGGAATGTTAAAATCTGCAAGAAGAAAAAAAGGTGTAAAAACAGATGCAGAAAAAGAATCTCTTATAGAATCTATGATGGGTGGTGGAAAGAGAAGAGCAGCAAAGAGATCAGGAGGAAGAGGGAGACCAAAGAAGTTTAAGACAGTTGAAGAAGTAAAGGCAGATATAGACAAAAGAAATCCAACTTATGTAAGTCCTCTTACAGGAGGTCTTTTGCCAGGTGAAGGACCTAAAGAACCTAAAGAGAAAAAAGATGAGTTAAAGGACTTTCTTCTTAATGTTCTTCAACCTAGTTTAACTAAGATAGAAGATAATCTTAGTAAAATTCTTGGTAATTTTGATAAGCAGATAGAATTGGAAAAAGAAAAACAAGATGATCTAAGAGTATCTGGAGATATTGCTGGAGATAAAGCAAGAGAAGATAAGTTGGAAAAATCAAAGGGAAAGGGAATGCTGAAAACTGGCATTGAGAAAGCAGTCAAACCTGTAAATGATTTTATGGGTCAGATAATGAACTTCTTCAAGAATATTCTTTTAGGAAGTGTTGTTCAAGGTTTATTACAAATTCTTGAAGATCCTGAAAAAATAATGAAACCTTTGAGAGATTTTGCTAATGGGGTTATAGATTTTGGTAATATGTTGATAAAGGGTGTGAATAGATTTATTTTAGGTCCTATTAATTTTGTTGTTCAAGGTTTATTAGATGGACTTCAATTTATTCTCAATCCAATTGGAATGTTAGCTAGAATTTTTAAGTTGGGAGAAGTTGATTTACCCTTAGATAAGTTTAGAGAGAATATACAACCAGTGCAGATACCTGAGATTCCAAGAATAGAACCAAAGGCAGAGATGCAAGGTGGTGGTGAAGTGCCTGGTCAAGGGACAGGAGATACTGTACCCGCAATGTTAGAACCAGGTGAATTTGTAATGAGTAAAGGTGCTGTTGATCAAATTGGAGTTGATCAATTAGAACAAATGAATGCAGAGGGTGGTGGTACTAATCAACCAATCATGAGAGGTGGTACATCATATGCAAAAGGTGGTGGATCCATAGGTATTAAAGGAAGTGGAAATACAGGGAAACTGGCCATGGCAGATTCAGATGGAAAACCAGTTGGACCAACTTACAATGTGATCTCTGGTAAACCAGGTACAGGAAATATTTCACAAGAAATGAGAAAAGGTGTGTCTGGTGAGGGATACCCAATGCCAGATGGAACATATAAAGTTCATAGTTTTGAAGAGCATGGTCCTCTATCAGGAGCATTAAAAGGATTAGGTGATTGGTCTGCTTATATTGGAAGTGGTGATGGTAATATTGGAAAAAGATCAGGAATGATGATTCATAGTGATATAGATCCATATGGAACATTGGGATGTATAGGTGTTGATTTAGGTGGAAAACCAGGCACCCAAGCAGAGAAAAACTTCTTAAAAGCATGGTCAATGACTAATCCTGAAATCATAACAGTTGATTTTGGTGCACCAACTGGAGGTGCTGCTGATATAGGAGGTGGCACAAGATCTGAAACATCAGATAATAGCATAGCAAAGATGTCACCTAGTCAATCAGGATCTAAAACTACACCACCACCCACTCCAAATGGTGGTGGTAAACTTGCCATGGTGGGTGGTGGAGATTCTGGTGGTTCTGGAGGATTAACTTCTGGTAATGGACCTGCTTCTCAAAAAGGAGCAAGACGTTTTTCATCAGTTGATATGCGTGATGATTCTAATATTATTGTTCAGTCAATTTATAATTTGGTGGGTTAGATAGATGGCACTTAATTTTCTAGTTACTGGTGTAAAAATTTTGAAGAAAGTGATGGATAAGAAGAAGCAGAAAGAGGCTGCTAAAAAATTTGTTGGTGGTGATAAGGAAGAGAAGAGAGCAAAAATAAGCAAGATAATGGACAAAGATAGTTCATATGGTGGAAAAACCAAAGTAAAAAAACCTGCATCAATATCTAAATCTAAGTTGATGAAGGTAGATATAGACAAGGTTGCAAAGACGACACCTAATTCTGCCAAAATAGATTACAAAGCATTTACTGCAAAGGTTGATAATATAGTTGGTATGACAGATGCATTAGCATTTCTTACTGGTGCTCAATCTGAACAGAAAAAAAATGAATTAGAATTATTGCGTCAACAAAGAGAGGAAGAAAAGAAAAGGAAGAAAGAAGCAAAGTTAGAAAAGAAAGGTGGAGTAGGAGATAAAATTAAAAAAGGAGTTAAGAAAGCAGCACAAAGTCCTCTAGATGCCATGACTAAGTTCTTAACTAATATGGCACTTGGTGCATTAGCAATGTTCTTGATAGCAAACGCTGATAAGATAAGGAAAGTATTTGAAACTATAGGTAATAATTTAAATAAATTTGGCAAACTTTTAAGAGTAACTATTTTTGGACTACAAAATGGAATGAAACTTGCAAAAGCAGGTCTTAAAATGATGGGTAAAGGAGTGAATAAAGTATTATCTCCAATAGGCAAAGCTTTCAAAGCAATAGGATCTAAAATCAAGGGTGTTTTTAAAGCTTTAGGAGGTAAATTTCTTAAACTACTTAAAAGAATACCTGGTGTTAAGGGATTGACTAACTTGATTAAAGGCATTGGGAAAACACTTACTGCAGCAAAAACAGCAGTTACTGCAACAAAAACTGCAGTAACAAAAACTGTTAAAAAGACAGTTAGTAAGGTAGCAAAACCAGTCACCAAAGCAGTAAGTAAAGTAGCAAGTAAAACTACAAAAGTAACTAGTAAGGTAGCAGGTGGTGTTCTTAAAAAAGGCATAGTAAAAACACCTGGTAGATTGTTGATTAAATTGTTTGGTAAGAATACAGCACAGATGGTTGCTAATTCTGGAAAATTGTTTAAGACATTGGCTAAGGGAGCAAAAGCAATTAAGATTCCTATTCTTGGTCCTATAATTGTTGCAATCACTTCAATATTATCTGGTGATAATTTTGAAAAAACCATGTTTAAAACTCTAGGCACTGCGTTTGGAGGTATGATTGGAGGTGGACTTGGAGCAGCTTTAGGTGGTGTTGGAGCACCTTTTGGTATGTTAATTGGTGAGATAGTTGGTGAATTTATTGGTGATTTCTTGTATAATTTGATAAGAGGAGATGATGATGGAACAAAAGGTGTAGCATTTTTAAAGAAAAAGTTTAGTCAAGTATTAACTGGTGCAGGTAATGCAGCTAAGTCAGTTATGAATTTTGCTATGAGTATGCTTGGTAAGTTTGGTAATTTCTTTAAGGATGGATTTGACAGATTTATAGAGGATTTTCCAACTCTGGATATATCTAAAATGAGATTAGGTATTGGTGTGGCTTCTGTAGGAGCTCCTTGGGCATTAGGTAAACTTGTAAGTTTAATTCCTGGTGATCCATTTAAAGATATGAAGGATTCAAAAGGGGAAATCAATAAAATACCTGACTTAGGATTATTGACACCCTTTGGAATACACAAATTATTACCACATCTTAAAAATTCTTTCTTCCCATCAGGAGAAAAAGAACAGATACCAGAAACATCTATATCAGGAGGTGGAGAAGGGGAAGAAGAAGTAACAGCAGCAAAGGTAGAAACTTCAGATAATAATGATGATTATACTCTAGAAGATGTATTAGATGATGCAAAAAAAGATGCTGCATCTAGCAGTGAAACTACAACTGCAGAACTAGGAGAAAAAGATACTTCATCCACTTCATCTACTGTGTCTGATGTGTCATCAAAAGCATCATATGAAGAATCAGCAGCTGGAACTGTGGTATTAACAAAACCACAAAGAAATGATTTTGTCAGAGGTAGAACAGGTCAAGCAAAATATGAACAAGCTATGATAATGTATAACAATCAAAAAGAGATGTTAAATAGTTATCAGAAAACACAAGTGAAAGCAAGTCTAGCTAAGATCTAATGTCAAAAAACGCTCCAGAATCAGCAGGTAATATAGTAAAGTTTCAGATCTCATCTAACTTTACAGATTATGCTGTTGATTTATCAGCAG
>LUMI01000030.1_pt1 | contig 58232 bp, 72 predicted proteins | sample 729681 | NCBI WGS metagenome assembly LUMI01 (sample SAMN03860267, study PRJNA289734) | marine metagenome | biome: seawater column; feature: ocean; material: water; isolation source: Red Sea water column Station 34 - depth 10m | place: Saudi Arabia: Red Sea | collected 2011-10-15 | depth 10 m
GGAGCTTCTATTAAGTACACAGTGGATGTTGCAGATAACATTACGGTGTTTTACGCATAGAGGGTTGAATGGCTAGAAAACCAGACAAGCAACCACCTAAAACTAAAAAGTATTTCCGCTCCACTAAGTCTGGAGCGGGAATGACAAAGGCGGGTGTTGCTCGTTATAGAAGAGATAATCCAGGTAGTAAGTTAAAAACTGCTGTTACTGGTAAAGTTAAACCTGGGAGTAAAGCAGCTAAAAGACGTAAGTCATTCTGTGCTAGAAGTGCAGGCCAGATGAAAAAGTTTCCAAAAGCAGCTAAAAACCCTAATAGTAGATTGAGACAGGCAAGAAGAAGATGGAAGTGTTAACTTTGAAAAATATTATTAGTGGTGTCGTAGGTGCTATAACTGCCTCTTTTTTTCTTTGGACAACTTCTACGCTTGTAGAAGTTGACAAAAGAACTGCGATTACAGAGGTTAAAGTAAAAGAAAACAACGAGATGATAAAAGTCTTGTGGACAGAATTTGTAAAAAGGAAAGATGATGGCGATCTCGCGGGGTTCAATGTCAAAACAAATTTCCAAACCTGGAGGTAAAAAGTGGAGTGCCAAGAGGAAGAGAAAGATCGATTGCTCAAGACCTAGAGGGTTTTCTGAAAGAGCACATTGTGCCTCTAAAAAAAGGAGAAGTGGTAAGAGGTAGTCCAGTTAAATACTGCGTGTACTGTAAACATAAAAAATGGTCATGTATTTGTAATAAAAAAAGGAGAGTGTAATGCCAAAAGACGCATGTTATCACAAAGTAAAAGCTAGATATAAGGTATTTCCATCAGCTTATGCCTCAGGTGCCATCGCAAAATGTAGAAAGGTTGGTGCTGCAAATTACGGAACTGGTGGCAAAAAGAAGAAAAAAGCCGAAGGTGGTTTGATGGCGGCTATAAAGAAAGTTGACAGAGAGCAGTCAATGAAAGCCAAAGAAGGCAAAGTCGTAAAAATGACTAAAAGAAAATCAAGTAATCCTAACATAGCACGAGGTTGTGGTGTTATCATGTCAAACAGAAGAAAAAAGACAAAGTACGCATAATGGCAGTTAGAAAAACAAAAGCTGGTTTAGCACTCAAAAGATGGTTCAAGGAAGACTGGAAAGATCAAAGAACTGGTAAACCTTGTGGTCGTCAAAAGGGTGAAAAAAGAGGCACACCTTATTGTAGACCAACGAAACGTATTTCTAAAAAAACACCAAAGACAGCATCAGAGATGACAGCAACTGAAAAACGTAGTAGGATAGCACAGAAGAAAAGATTAGGACAACCAGCTGGTAAACCTAGAAGAGTGAAATCATTAACTAGAAAAAGGAGAAAATGATGGCTAAAAAACCAAGTGGGTTAACACCACGACAAAAAATGGAACTTAAAAAAGGTAAAGGTAAAAAAGGCATTACCTTAAAAGGAGATGCTGGCGTTAAAAAATTAATGGGTGGTGGCACTGCTAGAAGACCAATGATGGCTAAGTCTGGTAAATACACCAGCATGAAATTAACACCTGCACAAAAGCGTAATCTAAAAGCTGGTAAAGGTAAAAAAGGTATCACCTTAAAAGGAGATGCTGGTGTTAAAAAGTTGAGAAGAGGTGGTAAAGTCTAGTGGCAACTTCAAGCTCAAGAGATTTTGATTTAGATGTAGGAGAACTTATCGAAGAGGCATACGAAAGATGTGGCTTGGAGATGAGAACTGGCTATGATGCTAAAACTGCTAGACGTTCCTTAAATCTTATGTTTGCTGATTGGGCAAATAGAGGATTAAACATGTGGACGGTAACACAAGAAACAAAAGCAGTTTCGTCTGGCACAGCTACATATACATTGGATAGTGAGTTTGTAGATTTACTAGAAGTTGTCTTAAGAAACAGTAACAATGTTGACTTTACGCTTACACAAATGAGTCGTGGTGAGTATTTAAGAATACCAAATAAAGGTAATACTGGACAGCCAAGTCAATACTTTTTTGATAGACAAACAACACCCACAATAACTCTTTGGTCTACACCAGACGCTTCTTATACTCTTGTTTACTATTATGTAAGACGTATTCAAGATGCAGATGCTTTGGTAAATACGACAGACGCACCTTTTAGGTTCTTACCTTGTATGGCTGCTGGACTTGCTTATTATATATCAATTAAAAAAGCACCAGATAGAATACAAATACTAAAAGCCATATATGAAGAAGAGTTTCAAAGAGCCGCGGCAGAAGATGCAAACAGTACACCGTTGAAGTTGACACCTAATATTTCATACTTGAGGTACTAATGGCTAGGTACGCAAGTGGTAAAAAGGCATACGGATATTCAGATCGGTCTGGCTTTCGTTATCGTTTGCGTGAGATGAGAAAAGAATGGAATGGTCTTAAGGTAGGTCCAGACGAGTATGAGCCTAAACATCCACAACTAGAGCCTAATTATCCAGGCCCAGACCCAACAGCATTATACGAGCCAAGACCTGACTCAAGAACAGAAGTGTCTGTAGAAAACTTGTTAGGACTGAATCCGTTTTTATCTACAGCTAGTAGTGCATCTATTACAGTTATAGAACCATCACATGGAAGATCAACAAGTGACACTGTTAGATTTAGAGATGCGACTGGTTTTGATGGGTTTACAGCAACTGTTTTGAATAATTCATCTGGTTATGCTATAACCAAAGTAGATGATAATACATATACGTTTACAGCAAGTAGTGGCACTGCTACAACTGGAGGAATAAGAGGTGGTGGTGGATCCGTCACTGCTGGACCTGTAACATTGGGGACATAAATGAGTTTTACAAAAGCGACATTAACTACAGCAATACAAGATTACACTGATAATTCAGAGACAACTTTTGTAAACAACATATCTAATTTTGTAAAAGCCGCCGAAGAAAAGATACTAAAAAGTGTAGACTTAGACTATTTTAGAAAAAATGCAACAAGTGCATTAACATCATCAGATGAGTTTCTTACAGTGCCAACTGATTATCTAGCATCATTTTCTTTACAGATAACTACCTCTGGGTCTGAAAGTTTTTTATTACAGAAAGATGTAAATTTTTTAAGAGAATATACACCAGCTTCATCAACAACTGGACTTCCTAAGTATTATGCTAGATTTGATGAAGATAACTTTATACTAGCACCTACACCCGATAGTAATTATACAATACAATTAAACTATTTTTATAGACCAGCTAGTTTAACTGCTGGTGCAGATAGTGGAACAACATGGATTAGTACAAACGCACCTTTTGCTTTACTTTACGGATCTCTTGTAGAGGCTTATACTTTTATGAAAGGTGAGCCAGATGTGATACAAAACTATAACGGACTGTTCACACAATACTTAGAAAGAGTAAAAGATCTTGGAGAGGCAAGAGAAAACACAGATGGTTATAGAGTTGGTCTGCCATCGAGACCGAGAACATAGGAGTAGAAAATGGCAACAGCAAATGCAGCAACCACCTTCTTGGAAAATAGACTTTTAAGTTTTATTTTCAAAAACAACGCGGCATCGTTTAGTTCACCTGGAGATGGTATATATGTCGGATTAGCAACAGCAGTATCAAATTTTAATGACTCAACTGGTGAATCTGGAGATCCATCTATAACAGAAGCTACATTTACAAACTATGCAAGACAACAAGTTGCAGCCTCTGGGTGGACACTGACAGCAGAATCTGCTGATACACAAAGTTGTACAAACGCCTCTAATATAGAATTTCCAGCATCTGGTGGAACTAATAATACAATCACACATGTCTTTGTAACAACAGCAGCTAGTGCTAGTTTAGATGTAGTTGGCTCTGGTGGTAATGTATTATTTATAGGAGCATTAGATGCAAGTAAAGCAATAGCAAGTGGTGATATATTTAGAATCAATGCAGGTAACTTAACAATAGAGCTTAAATAATGGCATTAGTATTAAACGATAGAGTAAAAGAAACTACAACCACAACTGGAACTGGCACACTTACATTAGGTGGTGCAGTTACTGGATTTGAAACTTTTGCTGCTGGTATTGGAAACAGTAATACTACATACTATGCAGTTACACTTCCTGGCACATCAGAGTTTGAAGTAGGTCTAGGCACACTTAGCAGTGACTCTAGCACTATAGCTAGAACTACAATTATCAGTAGCTCAAATAGTGACAGTGCAGTTAACTTTAGTGCTGGTACAAAGACAATCTTTTGTACAATACCTGCATCTAAATCAGTGTTTTTAGATGCTAGTGGTAATGCAACACTAGGTGCAGACTTATCTGTAGGTGATGACTTAACAATATTAGGTGGGTTAATTGATCTTAAATCCAATAGTGGATCACCATCACAGATTAAGTTTTATTGTGAAAGTTCTAATGCTCATGCACAAACATTAACTGCACAAGCTCACTCTGTGGGTGCAACAAATACTTTAACTTTACCAGCAGGTAGCAATTCAACATTAGTATCAGAATCTCATACTCAAACATTAACAAATAAAAGTTTGACTGCTCCTACTATAACTGGCACAGCAGTTATGGCAGATTTAGATATATCTGGTGATGTAGATGTTGATGGCACATTAGAAGCTGATGCGGTTACAGTAAACGGAACCGCATTAAACACTGTTATTGCAGGTGTAACAGTAACAAACGCAACTAACTCTGCTCATGTATTAGTCACAGATAATGAAAGCACTGACGAAGAAAACTTAATTACATTTGTCGAAGATGCTACATCTAGCACTGGTAATGTTGGATTAGAAATGGATGGTAATTTAACTTACAATCCAAGCAGTGGCACAGTAACAGCCACAGTATTTAAAGGTAATATAGATGCAGTGGATGGTGACTTTGATGGTACGTTAGAGGCAGATGCTATAACATTAAATGGAACAGCAGTTACAACGACTGCTACATTATCAACTGGTATATCTAATGGTAATGTATTAGTTGCAACAAGTGGTATAGCAGATAATGATTTTTTAAGAGTTGATGGTACAAGTATAGAAGGCAGAAGTGCCTCTGAAGTATTGTCTGATATAGGTGCAACAACTGCTTCGGCAGCAGCAGATGAGGCTACAGCTTTAGCAATAGCGTTAGGATAATGACATGGCAAATACATTCAAAGTAATTACAAGAGATGTTGCTCCAGCCTCTGCTGGAACGCCAGAAACTCTTTATACAGTTCAGTCTGGTAGCACAATTATTGTATTAGGATTAACACTGGCTAATGTGCATACAGCACAAGTTACTGGTACAGTTCAACTTGTGAGTACAACTACACAAACATCACAGACACAAAACACCACGGCTCATATTGTCAAGGACATACCAGTGCCAGTTGGATCATCAGTTGAAATCATGGCGGGAAACAAGATAGTTTTAAATGTAGGAGATATAGTAAAGATAGATTGTTCTGTTGCAGATAAGCTATCAGTGACCATGAGTTATATGGAGATCACATAATGCCCTATTTAGGTAATACAGCAGGTAATAGATTTGTAGCAAGTAAAGCAGCTACACAGTTTTCTGGTGATGGTTCTACAACTGCATTTACATTAGAACACTCAGTAGGGTCTGACGAGGACATACTTGTATCTGTAGATGGTGTTATACAAGAGCCATCTGTAGCATATGCAGTAAGCAATGGAACTACACTTACATTTACTGCTGCACCATCAAGCAATGCAGGTAACAACATCTTTGTGTACTATCTATTTAGAACTGTGGCTACAGTTGACCATCCATCTACCTCATCACTACAAGCAACAGATGGTACATTTAGTTCAACACTTAATGTTACAGGTGATGCTACATTTGATACATCTACATTAAAAGTAGATGCCTCAAATAATCGTGTGGGCATAGGAACTGCGAGTCCAAGTGTTCCATTAGATGTAGGAGATAATGACTCTGGAAGTGCAGGGACTACTGGCATACAAATTCAAAATTCACAAGCATTTGCAACTGTTTATGATGGAACGAATATTGGTACTTTTGCAGGTATTCAAACAGTAAATCATGATGATACATCTAATAGAACAGCAACAGGACTTACTTTTGTACATAGGTCATCTGGTTCAGGCATAGCATCAATTCAAAGTACATCTACTGCTAGTGATAGGGCTGATTTACGATTTATCACAAGAGGTTCTGATGGCATAAATGAGAGAATGAGAATTAGTAATAGTGGTGCTGTAACAATGCCAAATCAACCTGCTTTCTCTGCTCATTTTAACGCCACTGGGATTACAAATTTTGATAATACTCCCTCAGCTGTTTCATTACCTTTTACTCATGAAAGATTTGATACTGGTACAAATTTTAATACATCAAACGGAACTTTTACTGCACCAGTAACTGGTAAATATTCTTTTAATCTAACTGTAAGAATTAATTCTATAGATACAGCGGCAACTTATTATATCATCAATATTGGTACATCTAATGAAACTTACAGACATATTATAGACCCTAATTTTTCATCAGATTTAAGTTATAGAACTTTTAATGTAGTTATTCTTGCAGATATGGACGAAAATGATATTTGTGTTGCACAAGTATTACAAAGTGGTGGAACACAACAAAGTGATATTGATGGTAATCCAGAATATACATATTTTTCAGGGCATCTCGTATGCTAATTAGCCAAGAGTGAAACAACGTAACATAAAGGAGTTATAAAATGGCAAATCACACAAAGACAATAACATTAACAGATTTACAACAGAAGATTCTGTCTAATGATTTATACAACGATGTATCAGACAACGCAGGTATAGATGCTTGGTTAGATAATGCGATTACAGGTAAGATAAATAATTGTTGGAAACGTATGCAACAACAATGGACTACAAAGTTAATGAACGACAGTAGCTTCACAGACCCCATACCAAGCAACCAAGCAGACTTTGTTGCACTTGTAACTGCAAGAAGTGACTATAAGAAGACACGCAAACAAAGAGATGATGCAAGTGGCATAAGCTAGGAGTAACTAATGGCATTAACAAAAGTAATAGGCAATGGATTAGGAACATTAGGTGATGGAACAGCTAATGATACTAAAATTGTATTTGATGGTAATGCTCAAGATTATCATATAGGCTTAGATGATAGCTCTGATAAATTAGTTATAGGTAAAGGCACAGCACTTGGCACTACCACTTCTATGTCTTTTGATGAAAATGGTATTATATTAAAACCACTTCAACCTGCTTTTTTAGTTGAAGGAAGTGGTCAAACAAATCTTTCTTTAAACGCAACTACTGTAATCACATTTGGAACTCCAATATTTGATCAAAATTCAGATTTTGATACATCTACAGAAACATTTACTGCTCCAGTTACAGGTAAATATCAATTTAATATGAGTATAAGATGTGACCAAGTAGATATTACTACTCAATATACTGCTCCACAAATTTTTACAAGTAACAAATTGTACTCATTTATTTGGACTAATAATGGATTTGATGCAGATTTAGATTATATTACATTTACTGGTTCAGTTCTTGCAGATATGGATGCAGGAGATACTTGCCAGATTAGAATTTATTTGCCAAGTCTCGGAACTGCTCAATTAGATGTAATTGGAGGCAACAATACATTTTTTTCAGGTTACTTAGTATGTTAGGAGATCATTTATGCCATACATAGGAGTTAGTCCACAATTTGGAGTTAGAAAAAAGCACACTTATACTGCCACTGCTGGGCAAACTAGTTTCAGTGGTGCAGGATCAGAGGGTGCAACATTAAGTTACACTGACTCGAACTTTGTTGACGTATATCAAAATGGTGTAAAGTTAGGTGATGCCGACTACACATCTACGAGTGGCACAGCTATTGTTTTAGCTCAAGGAGCGTCAGTTGATGACCTTATAGAAATAATAGTTTTTGATGCCTTTAGTGCCGCAGACACTGTAAGCAAAGCAGATGGTGGTACGTTTGATAATCCAGTAACAATAACAACTGCTGATAATTCAGTAAACTTAAATTTAGTTTCAACTGATGCAGATGCAAATTCAGGTCCTGAATTAGAGCTTTATAGGAATAGTGCTAGTCCTGCTGATAATGATTTTGTAGGAACAATATCTTTTCAAGCAGAAAATGACGCAGGAGAAAAGATAGAGTATGGGGTTCTTAAAACTCGTATTGTAGACGCAAGTGATGGCACTGAAGATTTCAGAATGACATTTGAAGGCAAAGTTGCAGGAAGTGATGTTCAATTATTTAAAATGGACAACAGTAACATTGTTTTCAATGAAGATAGTAAGGATATAGATTTTCGTGTTGAATCAGATGGTAACGCAAATATGCTTGTTGTTGATGCTGGTAACGACCAAGTTGGTATTGGCACTGATAGTCCACAAAGACAACTTCATATTGCAGGTGGCTCAAATACAGGATTAAAAATATCTGGTAATTCTAGTGGTGCTACTAGTAGTGATGGTTTTGATATTTTTGTACGAGATGACAATAGTGGTGTTGAATTAGTTCAAAGAGAAAATACATTTATGACGTTTCACACTAATAACACGGAACGTATGCGTATTGATGCAAATGGTCGTATGCAAATTACTTCTGATGGACAGGCTAGTTTTACCTCTGATGCTTCATTAGAAGTAAGAGGTCAAAATGCACCTTTAGTTAAATTTAATCATAATCAAAATGCAGATGAAGTTGTTTTACAAATACGACATGACCAAGCTAGAAGTGGTCAAACTGCAACTATGGTACAAATTTTAAACAACTCAAATTCTGAAGTTGGTACTATAAAAGCTAACGTATCTGCTACTGCATTTAATACTTCCTCAGACTACAGATTAAAAGAAAATGTAAGTTACAATTTTGATGCAACATCAAGATTGAAACAATTAAAACCTGCAAGATTTAATTTTATTGCAGATGAAACAAATACAACAGTTGATGGTTTTTTAGCACACGAAGTTTCAGATATTGTACCAGAAGCCATAACTGGCGAAAAAGATGCTATGACAAAGGAGGTTCTTTATGCTAATGGTGATGAGATACCTAATGGTAAAAAAGTTGGTGATGTAAAAGAAGCATCAAAGATTGCTCCACAAGGCATAGACCAAAGTAAACTTGTACCTCTTTTAACAAAAACATTACAAGAAGCACTTACAAGAATAGATACACTTGAAGCAAAAGTGATAGCATTGGAGAAAGGTGAATGACCAAAGCAGCAGAATTAGCAAAGATGGGTGAAGTCCTAGACAACAGTCAGATTGGTAGGAAAAACATTATAATTAATGGTGCTATGCAATTGGCACAGAGGGGTACAAGCTCTAGTGGATTAGGTGCTACTACTGCTGGTTATACTACTGTAGACAGATATGCTGCATATGCTGGTGCTGACGCAACAGCAGGTAGATATACCATGTCACAATCTACTGTTACAGATTTAGAAGGGTTTTCAAATGCTCTTAAAATTGACTGCACTACAGCAGATACTTCTATTGCTGCAGGTGAAGCATTATTAATACAACATCCTGTGGAAGGTTTTAACGTACAACAGCTTAAAGCAACAAGCACAACAACAAGAGCTTTTACTTTATCATTCTATGCAAAATCAAATGCAAGTAGAGCAATAGCAACAGAAATAAATCTTACAAATGGAACAAATAGAAGTGCGAGTAAATTACACACTATTGGAACATCATGGGCAAGATATACCTTTACTGTTCCAGCAGCTTCTAGTACGCAAATAGACAATGACAATTCAAGTGAATTGCAGGTAAATTTTTGGCTTCATGCAGGAAGTACATATTCGAGTGGAACTATGAGTGCATCTTTAGCACCCATAACAAATGCAAACAGAGCAGCAGGAATAGGAAGTATTTTTGCATCAACTGACAACGAAATAGAAATTACAGGCATACAACTAGAAGTAGGCTCACAAGCCACACCATTTGAGCATAGGTCATTTGGAGAAGAACTAGGTTTATGCCAGAGGTATTATTATCAACATGTGATGGGAGGAACATCTGGACCTAGAGCACAACAATACCATGCAAATTATAAGTTATATGATGATTGGTTTCCTGTTACTATGAGAGCTGCTCCTACAGGAACGGTAACTGTTAATAATGGTTCACCTACTGCTTTTAGCACTGGTCGAAATCGATGGCAGGCATATCAAGCGTCTGATTATGATGGTACAACTATATATATGATGACATCAGCAGTTTACGATGCGGAGCTTTAAATGACATATACTTATAAATCACTTGGAAATTTTCCTGAAGCTATAGGGAGTGGTCCTATAGATTGTATTCTAAGAAAAGAAGATGGTGCTTTTATTCCAAAAGATACGGATAATAAAGACTATCAAGAGTATTTAAAATGGGTAGCTGAAGGCAACACAATAGAGGATGCTGACTAATGTTGGGTCATGCTGCCATTGCTGAAGCCGCCATCGCTGATGTTGGTGGCGTATTACAATTAGCAACAGCAGAGATGAACGCTCTTGCCTCAAGCTCTAGCATAGGATCTGGAACACTTGTAGGCGTTTCATCTTTGAGTGGTAATTTTACACAAACAACAGCAGGTATATTTATAACTGGTAGTGTAAACGCAGAAGTTAGTTCTAGTTTTACACAAACCACAGAAGATATAAAAATAGTTAACTTTACTGATGTAACCATGAGTAGCGTGTTTACACAGACAACAGATGGTATTGCCATACTTACAGGTATATCTTCTCAAGATTTGAATTTTACAAAAACATCATCTGGAGATATACTATACGAAGATGTTGTAACAGATGCCACAACAGAAACATATACAGAAATAACTCCAAGTGGCACAGAAACATGGACAGAGATTACGCCTAGTGGCACAGAGACATATACAGAAATAGTGAGGTAAGCATGGCAAGTACATATACATCAAACATAGGAGTTGAAAAGATAGGTGCTGGTGAACAAGCTGGTACATGGGGTACAACTACCAACAACAACCTAGATATACTAGACAGAGCCATTAATGGTGTAGGTGCTATCACATTATCTGGTACAAGTCATACTTTAACAACTAGCGATGGTACGTTATCAGATGGTGGTTTTAAAGTTCTTGTTTTAGGTGGGTCACCATCTGGCACAAACACAATAACTATATCTCCTAACGATCAAGACAAAGTTTATATAGTGCAGAACGGCACGAGTCAGACTGCTACATTTACACAAGGATCTGGTGGTAATGTATCTGTACCTGCTGGATCAAAGAAAATTATATTTGCAGATGGTGCAGGATCTGGTGCAGCAGTGACTGACGTAACATCTGCACTTGATGTGGCAACACTTAGATTGGGTGGTACTGCCGTATCATCGACAGCAACAGAATTAAATATTGTCGATGGAGACACAAGTGCAGGAACTACGGCAGTTGCAGCAGGTGATGGTATTGTAACAAATGATGGTGGCACAATGAGACAGACCACTGCCGCTACATTTTCTACATACTTCAATGCTAATCTTGTAACAGTGCCAAGTGCCATAACATCTTCTTCAGCTACACTTACACCTGGATCTGCTCAATCAATATATCAAAAAGTAGATACATCAAGTAATAACGTAGCCTTAACTTTAGCGATAGGCAGTTTAGCGATAGGTCAATACATAATCGTGGATAAAACAAGTTCATCTAATACATTAACTTTGAGTTATCCATCTAATTCACAAGGTGTAAGTCTTGGTAGTTCTGTGTCTTTTGCAATAGCGATAAATCAAAATGGAAGTATATTTACTTTTGTAGAATCAATTAAATTTTAGGTGATACATGGCAATACCATTAATATCAAACGTAGGATTTACTGAAGTTAGTTCAAGTGGTAGTTTAAATACTAAAGCTGGTGATAAGACTAAACTTCCAGTGCAGTTTTTTAAACTTTCAGATAATATTAGTGGTAATTTAAGTTTAGATAATAATTCTGCACATAAAAAAATAATACTTGATACAAATGGTAATAACATTACTAACTCTAGTGGATCACCATTGACAACAAATTCTAGTACAACACTTGAGTTAAAAGGAAGTGGTAACGTACAATCTACACTAAAAACATTTACGTCATCACAAAGTTCAACTAGTAACTCTGGAACAACTACAATAAGTGAAGCAGATAATTCTACAGTTGTTGTACAGACTGACACACATACTTTTGATACTGCTTTAGTTAGTGATAGTAGAGGTTCTGGTGCTTCTTCTGGATCTGGTGGTGGTGTTAGTTTTGGTGATGGAAACACAACTATTAGAAGACCACAAGATTCATCTAACACTACTGGTCTAGTTAATGAAACATATTATACAACGGGTTTTACAACTCTTTTTGGTGGGGTAGGACTTGACAACATAGATAGATCTGATTTTGGAATGTCTTTTACTCATGCTTTTATGGAAGATGGTACACCAATAAGTGGTCGTATTTCAGGTCCTTCAACTTCTGGTGGGACAGGAGGCACAAGCACATTTGATGGTGGCACTTCAAAACGACCAAGCACAAATACAACTCACTCTCATGCAGGTGCTACATATCGTTTTATGAAATGGGATGATGCTTTAGTTGGTGTAAATAATGGTAATTCAGGTAGTTTTGATATTGAAATGTTTATAGATTCAAACACAGGTAAAGCCGTTGTTAGAATAATAGGTGGTCGTGGAGCTTTTAATCAAATTAAAAATGTAAGTGTTACAGGTCCAACAGCAGGTAGACGATTTATATTTACGAACAATTTATCAATATCATGTGTTTTATCTGGAAGTGATCCGTTTAGTGCAACAGTATCTGCTGGTGCTACGAATACTGTAAACAGAGATTCAACAGATGGTTCTTTTAGTTTAACTGGTACTATATCTGGTAGTGATGGTAGTAGTAGACCTTTTGCTTTAAAAGAGATTAATGACGGAAGTGGTAGCGTAAATGAAGACGCTTATACAGGAACTAAATCAGTGAGTGCGTTCTAATGCCGATGACAGCTTTGAAATTTAAACCTGGTATCATATCTGATATTACATCTTACAGTAATGAAGGTGGGTTTGTTGATGGTGACAAAGTAAGATTTAGGTTTGGTTTTCCAGAAAAGTTTGGTGGTTGGGAGAAATATAGTCCTAATCAGTATCTAGGTAGTGCTAGAAGATTACATAACTGGGTGGCTCTTGATGGCTCTGACTTCATGGGTATTGGCACACATCTTAAATACTACATAGAAGAGGGTCAGACATTTAATGATATTACACCGATTAGATCAACAGTAACAACTAATGTTACTTTTACAACAAATACCACTAGTGGCACAGCATCACAAGTTATTGTTAATTCTAACGCTCATGGTGCAAATGTTAACGATTTTGTTACAATAACAAATGCTAATGGGGCAGATGCAGTTGGTGGAATACCTGCATCTGCTATTGGAGACTCTAATGGGAAAGAACATCAGATAATAGAACTTGTAAGTTCTAATGCTTTCAAAATAGATGTTGGAAGTGATGCCACTAGAGCTGAGACAGGAATAGCAAAAAGTTCAGGAAGTGTTACTTTAGATTTTCAAATAAACGTAGGACTTGATAATACAGTTGGTGGAACTGGTTGGGGTGCTGGTCAGTGGAGTGGTACAACATCTGGTGCTTTGGCAACACAACTAGCAGAAGCATTAGATGCAAGTGAAACTGCAATAGATGTGGACAGTGCAACAGGAATCACGGCTGGTGATTTGATATTAATAGAAGAAGAACTAATTACTGTCGGTACAATAAGCACTAACACTTTAGGAACTGGTGGAGGTCCATCAACTAGAGGTGCAAGTGGTACAGCCGCAGCAACACATGCAGATAATACACTTGTAAGATTAGCAACTGGTAATGCAGACTCTGCTAATGACTTTGTTGGATGGGGTAATGCAGCAAGTGTCACGGTTCCTGGAGCACAGATTAGATTATGGTCACATGATAATTTTGGTGAAGACATAATTATAAATCCAAGAGATGGTGGATTATTTTACTGGGACAAAACAAATGGTTTAGGCACCAGAGCGGTAGAGCTTAGTGCAACGAGCACATATTCTGGAGAAACAAGTGTGCCAACTATTGCTAAACAAGTTCTTGTATCAGACCAAGACCGACATGTTATCGTGTTTGGTTGTGATGGATTAGGTGCAAACTCGTCTGCTACACAAGGAAATACTCGTCTGCTACACAAGGAAATGGAGTACAAGATCCATTGTTGATACGTTTTTCTTCACAAGAAAACCCAGTGGATTTCTTTCCAACTGCTACAAACACAGCAGGTGATTTAAGGTTAGGTGGTGGATCTACCTTCGTACAAGCTGTTGAAACAAAACAACAGATACTCGTCTTCACTAATAAAACACTACACGCTATGAAGTTCATAGGTCCACCATTTACATTTGGTTTGCAAGAACTATCAAAGAACATAACTATAATGAGTCCTTTTTCTGCAATAGCTGTTGAAGATGCAGTGTTTTGGATGGGTGTAGATACGTTCTACGTTTATTCTGGTGGTCAAACAATACAACTACCATGCACAGTTAAAGACAAAGTGTTTTTAGATTTTAACTTTGAAGAACGAGACAAGGTGCATGTAGGACTTAATTCTGAATTTAGTGAGATCTTGTGGTTTTATCCGTCATCTGCTGGTACAGAAATAGATAAGTATGTTGCCTATAATTATTTAGAAAAAGTTTGGTACTATGGCACACTTGTAAGACAAGCATGGCTCGATAGAGGTATAAGAAACTTACCACAAGCCACTGGTAATCAGTATCTTTACAACCATGAAGTAGGATTTGATGATGATGGATCTGCTATGACATCATTCATTGAATCTTCAGCTATTGATATAGGAGAAGGCGATAAGTTCTTGTTTATAAAGCAAGTTATTCCAGACATTACATTCAACGGATCTACGAGTGTTAATCCAGACGTAGCCTTTACTATGAAATCAAGAAATAATCCTGGTGCTAACTTTAATGAGTCAACATCTAATACAGCACAAAGATCTGCAACTAGTCCAGTAGAACAATTTACAGAAAAGTTAAATTATCGTTTACGAGGTAGATCTTTTGCTTTAAGAATTGATTCCACATCACTAGGAACAAAATATAAATTAGGCACACCTAGAGTAGATATAAGAGAGGATGGTAGACGCTAATGCTTATAACCAGTATTCCTCAGTATATTCAAGGTATAACAAACGCAAAAGTAGATTTAACTACAACAAATGATACAGTTTTGTTTACAGTTCCTAGTGATGCCGATTTCAATGCAGCCGTTGTTAACTCTATACTAGTATCAGAGGACAGTGGAAATGCAGACACGATAACAGTTACACTTGTAAGTGGCAGTGACACATTTAGTTTATTCAAAGTCAAAGCCGTGGGAGCTAACACAACTGTAGAATTACTTACAAAAGATTTAATATTGCAGAGTGGAGAGATATTAAAAGTGCAGGCCGCAACTGCAAACAGATTGCATGTTGTAGCTAGTATTCAAGAATTGTCTAAAACAAGAGTAACAACGAGTGCGATAACTAGAATATAACATTGAACAAAAGTGTAATTATTGATAGAGTATTGAATCATGGGTATTTTTAAAAGTTTTAAAAAGATTCTTAAGAAAGCAGCGCCAGTTATAGGTGGAACCATCGGTTTTGCTCTTGGTGGTCCACTCGGTTCTGCTGCCATAGGTTCTGCTTTGGGTGCTGGTATAGGATCACTCGCTGCAGGTTATGACACAGATGACGCATTGAAGGCGGCACTTCTTGGTGGTATTGGTGGATACGCTACGAGTGGTAGTTTTTTCACTCCAAAAGCCGCGGCACTTCCCACACAATATGGATCTGGAGCCATGGCAACTGGTGAACTGGCAGATATAGCAGTAAAGTCAGCAGATACTCCAAGTTTTTTTAACAAGGCAATCGATTTTGCAAAAGAAAACTCATATATAACTTCCGCAGGTATTGGGACTCTTGCAGCACTAGGTGCAGAAGAGCCAGAACAACAAAAATTTAAACGAAGACCAGATCCAGTTGGTGAATCTATGTTAGGTATTGGCATTATTGGCGATAAGAGTTATGATCTAGATGATGATGAAGAGAGAAAGAAGTATTTTGAAGACCTAAGAGAAAAGCAAGGTATTATGCCAAGAGACAGAGAAGTAGGTATAGACCCAATATTCTCTGCTAGTGGTGGTGAGGTAAACGGACCTGGAACAGGCACAAGTGATTCTGTACCAGCAAGGCTATCAGATGGTGAATTTGTACTAACTGCAAAGGCAGTTAGAGGAGCAGGTGGTGGAGACAGAGACATCGGAGCTGCAAGAATGTATGAAATGATGTCTGAACTAGAGAGGGTCGCATAATGGCTACACAAACAGTTATACAAGAAGCAAGACTACCAAAGTTTCAAGAGGACTTTTTAGCAAATATTTTTAAGAGTGCAAAGAATCTAGCAGATGACGGCACTATGCCTTTTGCTCCATCAAAACTAGCAGATCTTTCTCAAGGACAACAACAAGCAATAACATCAGCACTTCAAGGTGTTGGCTCTTTTCAACCTTTTCTGCAACAAGGAGCACAAGCCATTGGACAAGGCATTGGACAGTTAGGAACTGCACAAAACTACGTTGCAGGTGCTGGTTTTTCTCCAACTGACTATCAACAGTTTATGGATCCTTATACAGAAGATGTCATTGCAGCAACACAAGCCGACATAGCAAGACAAGGTGCTATGCAACAGAATCAATTAGCAGCAAGTGCCGTGGGCGCTGGTGCATTTGGTGGTTCAAGACAAGGTATTGCACAAGGTGAAATTGCAAGAAATGTCATGGATCAACAAGCAAGAACTGGTGCACAATTAAGATCACAAGGTTTTCAACAAGCACAAAACTTAGCTCAACAAGCAGCACAACAACAATTAAAACAAGCACAACTTACTGGACAGTTGGGTCAAACTGTCGCGGGTCTTGGTACACAAACCGCGGCTCTTGGTCAGTTAGGACAACAAATGGGTGTGCAAGATATAAATACATTACTTGGAATAGGTGGTCTGCAACAAGGTCAAACGCAAAAACAACTTGATATTGATAAACAAAATCTATTAGCTCAACAAGCATTGCCTTTCCAAAAAATAGGTTTCTTATCTGATATTTTTAAAGGTGTACCATCACTGCAACAGACTGCGACTACGACCAGTACGCCTCGACCTAGCACAGGTTCACAACTTCTTGGACTAGGGATCGCGGGTCTTGGAGCAGTAGGACAAGCTGGTGGCTTTGGTAACTTTTTTGGTGGACCGAGGGTAGCTTAATGAGTGTGCTTAACAGACCAATGTTTAGAATACCTGGCATGAACAATCAAGCCTCTGGTATCATGGCTTCCAGTCCAAATTTAATTAGAGTTAGCACTGCTCAAGCAAATCCACTATTGTCGGGATCTGCTAATAATACTTTTCAGATACCCATGTATAAAGATGTTAAGCCAGGTGTGGTTGAATCTATATTGAGTCCTACCACCTTTCCAAATGTGATTGATGAAACTCAATCCCGAAACACTGGAGACATAGAAGGACTTGGTAAGGCATCTATTCTCAATCCAAGAGAGGGTGGTGGTGGTTCTGACATTATGACTAAAACTAACTTAGAAAAGTTAAAAGAAGCAGCATTAAAAAGTAAACGAACACAAGCAGAAAAAACAGTTGATGCTTTTGATGCTGATGAGGCACTAAAAGGCAAAACTCAAGTAGGCGCTGGAATGGATGACGCAGATGCAGATTATTTTGGTGGAGATGTGCCTGTTACAGAAGCTCCTTTTACAAATGAGGGATCTGGTAAAGCAGATTTAAAACCAAATCCAAACGCTGGGACAACACCCGAACCAAATATTTTAAGTGGCTTTCAGTCAAAACAAAAACAGTTGTCTGATAGGATGCAGACGGCAGTTGCTAATTTATCCACAGGCCTTGCAAGTGCAGAGGATATAAAACTGGGTGGTAAAACAGTTGTTGAGAATACAAACGCATTAGTAGCAAAAATGCAAGAAAAAGGACAAGAACCTACACTTGCAGACGTACAAGATGATGCAATAAAATTATTAGGGTTTGACCCACGAGAGCTAGAAGGTGAGTTTGAAGAAGATAGAAAAGCATCTATATTTTTAAACATGATGAAAGCTGGTCTTGCCATCGCAGCTGGTGAAAGTGACAATGCTATAACAAATATAGCAAGAGGTTTTGGTGTAGGACTTCAAGGATACGGAGAAGATGTAAATCGTTTAAGTAAGAATCTAAGAGAAGATAGACGAGAAGCACGAAACACTATGTATAATCTTTTAAAAGACGCTAAGTCAGAGGCTCTTGCAAAGAGAACTTTGGAACTACAACAGATGGAAGGTGTTGTAAATATTCAAAGACAACTTGTGGGAGATCAAAGACAGAAAGCACTGGATCAATTCAATAGACAGATTACAGAATTGAAGTTTAGCTCAGATTTGTTAGGTGCAGCTGCTGATATGCAATTTAAAGAAAAGCAATTAGAAGTCACGAAAGATAACGTAGAAAAAACATTTAGAGCGGCTATCTTAAGAGCACAACCAGAAATCATATCATTACTAAAAGCAAAGGGTGATATGAAATTAAAAGACGGTATTACAAAAGAAATACCTTATGGAGAAGAGGGATATTTAACTCAATATGATCTAACACCAAAAGGTCAAAAAGCCATTGAAGATTATCTTAAAGAATTAAAGAAAGGCAAAGGCGGTCTAGGACAAAGTTTTAGTGAGTTTAATATAAAGAGAACAAACATTGCTAACACTGGACAGGTTAGCATAGTTCCAAAACCTCCAGGTTTTGGAGACGCTAACGATGACATTAAAGAATCTTATGGTATAGCTGGTGAACAGTTAATGGAAGATTTAGGTAGTTTATCAGATCCTATTGATAGATTTAACAGAATTGTTGAATTTGTAAGAAGTCAGAAGAGAAACTTTCCAGGTATAACCATACCAGAAAATTCACTGTCTGGAGATGTTAAGAAATATTTACAAGGCAGTAAAAGTGGTGGTGGCACAAACCAAGATGATTATGCAGATGTTCTAGAACTAAGCACTGGTGGTTAAATGCCTAGTTATGTAGTAAATGGTAAAACTTATTTTATCAAAGAAGATCTTACGCAAGAAGAAGCAGAGGCTTTTATCAAAACTCGCTTTGGTTCTTCAGGCGATCAAGCCACTGCACAAGAAGGAACAAGTAATTATCTAGATCCAGAAGATGAAGGAACTCTACAAGAAATAGCAGAGGGTGTAGGATCTGGATTAATAGCCATACCACAAGGTATAGCAGAAACTGTGACAAGTATTATAGATCTTGGTGCAGGCACTAATTACACAGATGCTGTAGTTAGAGGTTTCAATAAAATGAGAGACGATCTTGGTATCGATCCAGCGGGAGCCGCTGGTAAAATAACAGAAGGTCTTATTCAGTTTGGTATTCCAGGTCTTGGAGCCGCGGCTGCCGTATCAAAGTTTAGTAAACTTGGTAAGTTGGCACGAGGCACACGAGGCATGAAACCCGATGCTGGGTCTTTAAAAACCATGAAGATCACAAAGCAACCTCTTGAAATGAAAGACTTAACTAAAAGTCAAAAACTAGGACTGGCGGCACAACAAATGGCGGCGGCAGGTGCAGCAGATGCAGTTGTAGCCACAGATGGCACACAATCTTTGGGTGATTTTTTTGAAGGTGGCTACGGTCCTTTTTTTCAAACTGAAGATCTTATAGGATTAGAAGGCAGAGAAAGAGCTGCAGCTAGAATATACAATAAAGTCATGGCTCATGGTCTTTCTGGGTCACTTCTTGCTGGTGCTTTACCACCAGTGATTGGTGCTGGTCTTAGCACTTCTGCAAAAATAGGAGCCAGAGCGGGAAGAGAAGTTGGTCTTGCAGTGCCAGGCGCAGCGATTGGTGCTGGTGCGGCTACAGTTGATGAACTGGCTCAAGGCAAAGATGTAGAAGATATAGATTTTGGAAAGGTGGCAACTGGTGCAGCGTATGGTGCAGGTATCGGTGCTGGTGCTGGAGTAAGTTCAAGAGTGTTGAGAGCTGGATCCAAAAAAGCAGCAGAAGCTATTGCAAAACAAGAAGAAAGATTTTTAAAAGGTGAGTCCTCTGATCCAGGCCTTATTAATACATTAGACAGAGCTGTTGCTAGAACTTTATCTGCCTTCAGATATAGATCGTTCTTGCCAGGTGACGTAGCAAGAGTAAAGTCTCTAGTTAATCCAGCTATAGAAGGTGATATCAAAAAAGCAGAGAAAGCATTAAAAGAAGTTGATAGACAAATCGCAGAGGTTCTAAGTCCAAGTAACAAAGAATTTTCAGAATACAGAAGACTGCCAGATTTTACAAAACAAAAACTTATAAACAACTTCATGGATGTTTTAGAAGGAGCAACAGAAAAAGATTTAGAAATACCTAAAGCATTGTTTGACAAATTTCTAAAAGCAAAAAATATTATTGACGATTTATCAGAGAGGGTTATAGACACTGGTGCTGCTAAAAGTTTACCAGAAGTGTCAACTAGTGGTCTGATGTCTAGAAGACAATTTGTAGAACAAGTCAAAAATAACATAGAAAATGGTGGTTATCTTTCCAGACAATATCAATTATTTAACGATGATAATTTTAAATTAGCACCCGACATGAGAGAGGCTCTTGTAGATCAGATTGTAGATGGTAAAGCAGTAGACATAAAACATGTTCAAAAATTTTTAAAAGATGAACCAGAAACTTTTAGAATTTCTGATGAGTTTGTAGACACATTTAGATCGTTACAGAGAGAAGGTCCAGAAGGTGTCGGTCAGTTTGCGTTAACAAGACGACAAGCAGAACGGTACATAGACAATGTTACAAAATATTACAAAAGTTTAAAACACAGTTCTGGTGGAGCATACGGCACAGCAGCTAGAACTGTTCCGACTGTTAGACTTAATCCAGCAGTTTTAAATAAATCAAAAGTTGATAATGAAATTATTAGATCCATACTTGGTGAAGTTAGAAATCCAAAAGAAGCATACATGCACACCGTGGGAGAGCTCTCTAACTTTGTAGCAGCAGATGCTTTCTATTCTTCTTTTAAAAGAACCGCAGACAATATAATTAGAAACACAGATCCTAGAGCAGATAAACCTTTATTTATAAACACAAACGATTTAGTTAGAGAAAGAATTGTACAAATAAATCAAACAAGAGCACCACAAGAACAAATAACATCTCTTCGTGACTTACCATCAGCAGAAAGAGATGCTGTTTTAAAAGATGTCATGGAAAGTGTGCAAAGAAGAGGTGGCAGAGGACTGGAGTATGTCATTCTTGGCAGAGATTCCGTGTCTGGTTTTGATCCAGAGGGTCTTGCTGCACGAAGTGTGTTTGGTGAGATGTATGGATATGCCATACCAAAACCCATGTACGAAGCTATGAGTAATGTTATTAATGAAAGAACAAGTGTCATGGGAGATATAGCAAGAGGACTTTACTATCCTATGGTCAAGTTAAAAGGTATCTCTCAATACGCAAAAACAATTTTATCTCCAATCACACAAGTAAGAAACGTAACATCAGCTTCTTTGTTTGCTCTTGCACAAGGTAATGTGGGAAAGAACGCTAGTCTTTTTGAATCAGTAGATTTAGTTCTAAGAGATTTAATTGATAAAGAACTTAAATTAAAAGGCACTGGTAAAGTGTCAAAATTTGCCAACGATAGATTTGACTTTTCCTTAAATGATGAGGTTTTAGATTTTCTAGTAGATCTACAGAACAGAGGTGTTATCGGTAGTTCGGCTCAACTCCGAGAGATACAAGCCAACTTACGTCAAGGATTAGGGTATAGAGGCACAGGGATCACGGGTCTTCCAGCGCAAAGAACTGGCGTAGCAGATGAAGTGGGTGTTTCTGATTTTGATATTGCTCTGGGTGTTAGACCACAAGCAGTAGAAGACTCTGTAGCTAGACAACAATCCATAATAGAAACTCCTCCAGATGGTAAAGGACTGCAAGGTATGTCAAAGACTGCTCTAAAAGGCAGTATGAATATGACAAGGAGATTCTTAGACACGGCAGAAGGTCTCTATAAAGGTGGTGATGATATTTGGAAGATATACAACTATGCTTTTGAATTACAAAAATTAAGAAATTCAATAGCAAAAATAGGGACTGATTTTGCAGATAATCCTACTCTAAGAAGACAACAACTGTCTGCATTTGCTAGACACATAGGAAAACAAAAAGGCGAAGGACTGGATGAAGCGTTAAGAAGAGCTGCGGCAGATACTGTTCGTAACACAGTTCCAAACTACGAGCTTGTTCCAGATGTTATAAAAGGGTTAAGAGGTGTGCCTCTTGGTAACTTTATTGCCTTCCCCGCAGAAATATTAAGAACTGGTTTTAATACTCTTGACACTGCTGCAAAAGAGTTAGAGAGTCCAGTCCAAGCCATCAGAGAAATAGGAATGAAAAGATTGATGGGTGGTGTGACTGCCTTTGGTCTTGTGGGTGATACTTTACAAAGGTTTGCACAAAACTTAACAGATACTAGTGACGAAGAACTACAGTCAATAAATAGATTAGCTGCTAGTTGGCAGAGAAACTCACAGTTAATACCAGTTGGCAAGGACGATAATGGTAATCCTGAATTTATAGATTTCAGTCACACTAACCCATACGATTTATTATCAAGAGGGTTTAGAACCATATTAAACACATACAGAGAAACAGAAAGACAAAGTGTGCCTTTAGGAGAACAAGTCAGAAAAATAGGATTTGAAACTTTGTCTGAATACTTTACTCCATTTATAGATTACTCTATGGTTTTCTCTGCTTTACAAGACGTAGCACCTGTAGCAGGTGGTGGTCGTGGTGGTAGAACTAGGTCTGGTGCAAAGGTTTATAGAGAACAAGACTCTTCTGGTGTTGCTTTTGAAAAGTCCATGTTACATCTGTTTAATACTTTGATACCAGGCATGGTTCCAGTAAGAATACCAGTCGGAGCAGAGCTTGGTATAGCTGGTGGCAACTTTCCAGAAGGTGTAAAATCCATAGAAAAATCTAGATTCTTACGAGGTGTGTTTTCTCCAGAGGGTGAGATGGAGCCGACAACTGGTAAGACTTATCAACAAGGAGCAGAACTATTTAGAGCTTTTACTGGTTTGAATACACAAACATTAGATTTAAAAAGACTAGGAGAGTTTAGAGCACAAGAGTTTAAACAAGATAGATCTGGCACTGCTGCACTATTTAACGAAGTTTTAAGACTCGAAGAAGCATCACCAGAACAAATCATTACAGCTTTTAGAAGAGCAGATGATGCTAGACTAAAAGTTTTTAGAAAATATGCGTCAACAATAGATGATTTAAAAACACTTGGTCTAACAAGACCAGAGGTAAGAAAAATTATGAAGGATGCACAATTAGGAGAGGAGGAGACAAGTTCTCTGTTAAATGATAGATATGTTCCTTTCAAACCAAGTAAAGAAAAAATAAAAGATGCAAGAAAGAAAAACATTTATGTTCCTACTGGTGACATAAACGCATTACGATCATTAAGAAGAGGAATGTCCTTGAGAAAAGAGATAGATTCAGATCAGTTAAGCATGTCTAACTTATTTGGATTAGGAAATCAAAGAGCAGTTACAACTCAACTGCCTCCTAAGGTTGATACTACACCACCACCGAGTGTTGATACTACACCATCTTTTGCTCCGATACAAACTACGGATGTGGGCACAAGTCCATTAACTAGAACAAATCCGTCTTTTCTAGGTAGTAGTCCAGATGACATTCTTAAAAATTTAGATATAGCTAGGAGAACTGGATGAGTAGATTATCACCACATTTTACTATAGCAGAGTTTGTGAAATCACAAACGGCAGAAAGAAAAGGCATAGAGAACACACCTGGAGACAAGCATGTAGTGGCTATGATGGCACTATGTGAAAGGGTTCTTGAACCCATTCGTAAACATTTTGACAAGCCAGTTGTAGTTAACTCTGGATATCGCAGCGCAGCGTTGTGTCGAGCCATAGGATCAAAATCCACCAGCCAACATTGCAAAGGTCAGGCCGCTGATATAGAAATACCAGGCGTTGCTAATGCAGAACTGGCACAATATATAGCAAACGAATTAGATTTCGATCAGTTGATATTAGAATGTTATGAAAGAGCCAAGGGTCCAAGCTCTGGTTGGGTGCATGTATCATACGTTGGTGACGCAAACAGAAAAGAGATTCTCACATATGATAGAGTCAACGGATACAGAAGAGGTTTGATTTACACATAAATGGCTACACTAGTTGTTAATTTACCTTCTATAGATGTATGGGTTCGTAAAGAATATTTAAGAGATGGCGAAGATGGACACGGAGAGTTTGTAAAAGGTGTCTGGGTTACAGCAAAGTCTATTCCAGGTAGAGCTTTCTATTTTGAAACTTATCTGCCTGACTACGGTGCTCTTTATGATAAACTTCCTATTAGTGCTTTTACTGTTGAACCACAGACCCCGACTCCAGATATGGATCTTTATAATCTCCAGTTTTGGAATTGCATGGACTATGGGGTGGTGGCAGTTAGCAAACAGTTTATAGGATCTATGGACTTTGAGGTTTATACAAGAGACCATGGTATCGTGAAAGGATCTTACGTTTGTACTCTTGATAACTATCACGAAAGCATAGACACAATAGATTACTCAACCAGTGAGAAACCAGCAGAACACAAATCGTTTAACTTACTGGAACTAGAAAATAATCAGTTCTGTCTGTATCCAAACAACAGAATGAGAGTGTACGACAATTCACTGACACCAGACAAACCACTACAACCAGACTTCAAAGTTAGCACAGAGATATATCAAGTTGAGAACGGACAGAAGTTCAGACTCGGAGACACAGACGAGTATTTTTGGAAGGCAAAAGATGAATGATAGAGTTTCTTCTGATCTTCATGCTCAACGAAAGAGTGATAGATCAGACACAAAGATTTGAAAATATTAACAGTTGTTTGTATTTTGCCAGACGTTTGAACAATCAGCCCGATGTCCCACTACCAGATGGTAAAATAGGCAAAATCACTGCATATTGTAAACCTGTCAGAAAAAAATAGGCTCTCAGATCGCCACACAGAGCCAAAACAAAGTGTCCGTGTGTGATTGTACCCTAGAAATACTTTTGTTTTTGAGTGTTTTTGTATTGTCCACTATCCAACTTCTCCCCAGTTTGACCCCATTTCAGCGTCTACATCAAAGGGTATTTTGAGTTCGGGCACACAATTACACATAATCTCTTTGATTTGCTCCACTTGCTTGTCGTTTTGTATGTTAAAACATAATTCATCATGCACAGTTAACATTGGTGTAAGACCAGCATCGTAACAATCGACCATGGCTTTCTTAGTTTGATCGGCACTAGACCCTTGTATTAGTCTATTAAGTGCCTTGTATGTAAAAGCTCTTCTGATACTGCCCTTGCCACCATATTCATCAATGGCTTCTTTCATCGGTAATGCTTTATTATACTTGTACGATCTAGGCTCGTACATATTGAATCTACATTTACGGCCCAACCAAGTTCTGATAATCCCACTCTCGGCAGCTTTCCTTGTTGTCTTCTCTGAAATAGATCTTAAGAATGGAACTTTGTCATTGTATTTATCTAATAAAGTTGTTGCTTCATCAACAGACAGATCAAGAATGTTTGCCAACTTGCCTTTACCCATGCCATACATTAATCCAAGATTCACAGTCTTTGCTTGTTTTCTTGGTATGCCTGCTATATCTGCCACGATCTGATGAAAGTCAGCTTCGCCTTTGTTATACAAAGCCACAACATCATCTATCTGTGGGTGTCTATCAAGTCCTTTTAATGTTGCACAATAATGCACAAGCCATCTAGGCTCTTGTGAAGCATAGTCAAAAGATCCCCACTTAGATCCTTCTTCTGGAATAAACAATCCTCTAATAAGTTTCTTTATGTATGGATCTCTTGCAGGTATTTGTTGCAAGTTAGGATTACTTGAGCTAAATCTACCAGTAACAGTGCCTCCGCCATCAGAACGTAAAGGATGAAAATCACAATGTATTCTACCATCATGCGAGTGTTCAAGAATTGTATCAATAAAAGTCGTGTTGGCTTTATTAACTTCCCTTATTTTTATAATCTTCTTCGCAATGGGATGAGAGTGATTAGCAAGAAATTGTTTTGTAAACGCGGGGGCCCTGGACTTTTCTGTGCGAGAATACGCAAGTCCCATAGCATCAAAGACCTTTGCTACAGATGTGGCGACCCAAGGTTCAATCGTAACTCCAGTTTCTTTGACTATCTCCTCTACAAGTGATTTCTCTAACGCAGTCAGTTCTTTCTTAACTTGCTCTGCTCTGTTTAAATCCACTCGTACACCTTTTGTTTTCATGTCAAGAAGCAGAGGTGTGAGTCTAGTTTCTAGTTCAAATATACCACTACATTCTTCTTTTGTTATCTGTTTTCGTAACTCGTTCCATAATCTCAAAGTTATTGCAGCGTCATGTTCTGCATAAGCACCAACATATCGAGGCGGTAGTTTCCACATACCAGACTTTGGATCTACACCAAACTCTTCGGCGGCACTCTTGAGCATCTTCTCGTCTTTGTATGTGCCAAGATGATCTCCAGCTAACGAGTTTAGATTATAGTATCTTCTATTCTCGTTTAGTAAAGGCGCTGCAACCATGGTATCTCTGATCTTGCCTTTGACTTCTACACCTTCTGCTCTAAGCCAACCAAGATCGTATAGTGCATTATGGAACACGAATGTTTTAGTTGTGTCTTTACACAGATCTGTCAACCACTGAAACACTGGTCGTCTTGGCATATTACCCACAGTATGTGCCACTGGAAAATACCAAGAACTATCTCCAGCCGCCACGGCTATGCCTATGATGTGTCCGTCTTTTCTACACCATCCAGGTCCTAGCTTTGTTAGATTCTCATCTCTCGTTTCTAAGTCAATGGCTATCGTATCGTACTGCGATAGATCTGGTATAACTTCGGGTGGAGTCCAGTCTGAATCAACATTCCCCCATGCCACATCTTTTATGTCTTGTTCCAATAAATGGTATTGGTCACTTGTCATTTATAATTTCTCCACCTAATGCAGCATAGCCTATTATATCGACCCAACTGTCATCGTGTTCTATCGTTTCTGCTAGTCTGGCTAGTTTTACACCAACCATACAAGCCACAACTTCTTGTGCCGTAACTTCTCTGTCTAATATAACAGACCATATTCTTGCTATTCTTTCGTGATTAAATTTAGCAGGCCCATACTCTTTGGCTCTCGGACCATTGATTAGCTTCTCTGCTTGATCTAAAAAATATTTTCTGTCTTTTTTATTTTCTTTAAACTCTTTTATTGGTTTACCAAAAGGAGATTTGTTTGTGGTTTCAAGGACTTCGCACATGTCATGGACGTAACTATCCCAAAACGGACTAGGGTTTTCTTCGTCAGTTGCTCTTTGTAAATACCATTCTTTTTTCATAATTCAAATCCAAACTGTCCAGATTTTTCTATTATGTGTAACTCCTTCTTTGCTCTCGTTACACCCACATACCAAACTCTTCTCTCTGCATCTTGATCTGGACTTTCCACACATGCCTTCGTTGAGTCTAGCAACAATGCTACATTATCAGCTTCTCCACCTTTTGCTCTGTGGATTGTGGATACACGAATCCTGGGATCTGCCGATAGAATCTTCTCTCCTCTTTTTCTAACAGATACTATGTATGCAGCAACTTGTTCTGATATTTTTAATACATTTTGCCATGTCACAAATCTATTTGCCGTAAACTCACATAATCTTTCTAGATTACCTAAAGAGTAACTTTCGTCTGGTGGTCTTTCACTATTAACATCTGCTAAAGAATACATTAACTTTCGACCCGATCTTGTTATGTATTTCGGATTAATCAGTTTTGAAAAAGGTTTTAATAAATCGGCAGGCACTGATGCTCCTCTCTGTAACTTTAACCACACTTCTATAGCCACTAGTACGTTGACAGATACAGACCAACCCTCTCCTTCTCTCCAGAATACATAACCTTCTTCTCTTAATTTCTGACAGACTTTGTTGGCGATATAGTTAGTTCTTGTAAGAATCAACCACTCGCCCTCTGTCATATCAACATCAAGAATGTCATTATGCCATGTAACAAGTCCCTTTTCTTTTGTTGGGTTCCACGATTTATTTTCTCGTTTCGTGATTTGATCGGTTAATCCTTCAGCAAAAGCAAACGGATGTTCTGGAACACGATATGATTTACTTAATACATATTTAGTTTCACTAGCATTAAGAAAATTATTTACATCAACACCCATCCAAGAATATATCGCCTGGTCATCATCTCCAGCGTAGTAAACTTTGTTTGAGTTTGGAACAAGAACATCCTTAACCATCTTCCACTGTAGTGGAGCTAAGTCTTGTGCTTCATCTATAATAAGTAAATCAAAGTCGGGAGACGTTCCTTGCCAAATAAACTTTTCTATCATATCAATAAAATCGAGTTTACCCTTCGCTTTTTTATAATCTTTGAAAGCCTTATCTAATACTAATAGTTGTTGTTTGTTTAAACTTTGATCCCAACCCCTATGAAACTCTTCTATGAGATCAACTTGTTTCACTCTAGCATACTGTATTAGTGACATATATTTATCGCCACCAGCACCAACATTAAAGAGTGGACCTTCTTCCATACTCACTGTTTGTGTGGTTCTAAAATCTAAACCTACAAGTTTACCTAACTCGTTGTAGTCACGACCCGACATAACTTCTGATGTGCTTAGTCCAAGCCAACTGAAAGCAAGAGAATGTAAAGTTCTAAAATAAATTAGATCTTTTGAGTCTAAACCTTCTATATCTTTTAATGCTCTAGTCTTTGCTTCCGTTGCAGCTTTTCTACTAAAAGACATAAACCCTATCTTCCAAGGTTGGACATAAGATCCCAATTTACTTTCAACTAATTTAATTAAAGTTGTGGTTTTACCTGTTCCAGGTGGTCCAAAGATTGTAACCTCTTTACCATCTTTCAAATATTCTGTCGGTGGGTTTTTATATTTTTCAAAATCAATCGACATCGCCACATACTCCCTTTGCATCTATTTTTACCGCCTCTGGGTATAGTCTCCACAGTTCTTCTTGTAGGTATTCTTCTATTAATTTCTTACCCTCAACACATTCTTGCCTCGTTTTGTATACGACCCCAGGTTCCCAGAAACTACACAAAGCATCTCCACCTTTGTATCTACATTGCTCAACAAAAATTACACAAAAAGCCACCAGCATTTCCATCAGAACGGAACCTCCTCTTCTTCGATTGTTATCGGTTTGATTTCTACTTCTGCTCCAAACTCTGGTATCCACCAGACTCTGACATTCTTCCATTTACCTTGTGATGTTTGAAATTTTTTCACAACAGAACTATCTCCGTTGTTTACTTCTTTCAATCTTTCTTGGACTTGTGCTCTCGTATAGTTATCAAACTTTCTGTTTCTCAAGAACTCCATCAACGAATCTAATCTAAAGTATGTCCTTGATTCTTCTACATCTGTATATGGTTTACCCAACACAACTTCTTCAAAACTCTGTGCTTGTACTCGACCTGTGCAAAACAGTTCGAGATACGATAAGAACTGTCCCTTATATGTCAGTTCTTGTGGCACTGCTATCTCATTGCAGTTCTCAAGCAACATGTTAACTTGTACTTCCCAATCTCCATCCTTCATCTTTGGTGGCATGAAGTTTAACTGCTCCATACATGCTCTTTGAAATAGTCTTGGTGCTTGTAGTTCCTCTGTAGTTAGCTCTAATCTTCTGCCATCTATATCCAAGAACCACAGACGAGGCTCTGATAATATAACTGACAAGCCACTGATTGCAGGCATAGATGTTGTGCCAATACCATGTTTCAAACCACGACATACACTTTGATTACAATGTGATGACATGGGTTCTTCTTTACATATATACTGATACTCTTTCTTTTCTAATGTATTCTGTATTGTAACTATCTCTGATGCTGGTAGTGGTGGTGTAAATCGTTTTACATTTATTTCTTCCAACTGCGACTTCCAATTATTAGGTGCAGACTTCTGCAAAAAAACACCGAGTTGAAAAGCAGCTTTGTTTCTGCCACCTTCAAAGATCCCCATGGTAAGCAAAGATTTAAGACACGGAACATAGCCTGGGTATAAGTTTGGTTTGCCACCGACAGATAGTTCCATAAACTTATTCGGATCACATTTTATTTTGTGTATTCTATCTATAAATTCTTGAAGGGTAGCTTCTACATATACACGACCATCTTTCCAATATGCAAACCTCAAAGTCTTTTCTGCATCAAAGTATGGTAGATTGATGAAGTTCCCCACATCTCCTCGCTCTACCAATACTTGCTCTTGCTTCGGGAATATCTCGCAACGACCATGACCAAGTGCCGCAGCTATCTCGGCAGCTTTGTCTCTGAAGTCTGCCGCTTCCATCCACTTTGTAAAGAAAAAGAATATGTGTGCACCCCCACTTTTACTACGGCACACGATACACGGTATTTTAAATTGATCTAATTTGTCCACCAACTGTTTGTGGTCTAGCGGGTATTCATCTATATCAAGAGCACCAAACTTACATTGGTTCTTCTCGTTAATTGGTATAGCACCGACACCTTTCACTCCGTCTATGTGTCCTTGCATCAATTCTAGTGTCAGTGGTTGTCTTACGATAAATGATTTGGCTTTTTGTTTGCCGTTCATTCTTTGATTTGAAACTTCCGTCTGTCCGTGTGCTCCACTAAAACCTTCGAAAGCATGTAATAATTCTTCTGTTAAATTCACTCTACACTCCTAAAATAAAAAACCGTGTAGATGAGTGTGGTATCTACACGGCTAGTTTAATTAAAATGGTACGTCTTCTTCCTTTGCTATTTCATCAGCAGAAGCAGCAGCCATTTTGACTTCCCCTTTGCTCACACCTTGATACATATTACGAGCTTCAAGCATCATCTTCTCTATCGTTGGTGTAATATCATTAACACGATCTAGCTTGTAGTTAAACCACTTGCCTTGATCGTTGGCTTCTAAGACAGTTGTAACCTGCCAAGCCGTTCCATAAATAGGCATGAGAGCACCACTTGGTAATCTCGCACTATTCTTTAGAGTATTCCATCTACGAGACACTTTTAACTGTGTCTTCTTCATATCAAGAACACTCGGTGCTATAGTCCCATCAGCAGACTGTGCAATCACTAGGTGTTGATGAGTTCTGACCAACTCGTTTCCGTTAGGTAACAATTCGATTGTACCTTCACGGCTCGTCATTGTAATGTCTTTATCATCTGCCGCTAGTTCTCTTACAAAACCACCACCACTTGATCTAAGTTGAAACTCTAAGAATTTCTTCTCAAAAAAAGCAGGAACAACAATGACACCTTCGTCTTGCTTATAAATCTCTTGCGAGACAGTATTGAAGATGTCGCCTTGCTCAGCACCTTTGATATACAAAGGATCGTCCTTTTGTAATTGTGGAGATAATGCTTGGATAATCCTTATAAAAGGTATCTGCATATCTTCCGTAGTGATATTTTCAAGACCAACACCAGCGTCAGCTTCTAACATTTTATCTAACTCTGATGCCACTACTTGAGTGGTCTTTCTCTGTGCAACTTGGTTCATTACTGACCTCCCTTTATCTTAGCACGGTTGCCCTGGTATACTCCAAATAGATCAAAGTCTATTTCTTTACCACTTTCAATTCTATTTTTTACCCAGGTTTTTAAAGTCATTGGATGCACATGCTGTTTCTTGACAGGCGCAAAACCTTTATTCTCAAGATCTGCAACTACAGAACCAGCTTGATTATCTTGACCCATACTGAAACTTACAACAACTTCGTTCTTGATAAGATCCCCCTCTCCAATCTCTCTTAAGAATTGGAAAGCCTCTTGCTTCTTAGTTTCGGGTATTCTAGCAGAAACAAACTTATCGATTGAAACTTTGTTGCCGTCAACTGTAAGACTTTCAACACCCATAGTCTCCATCAATGAGGGTATATCTTCCTCATCAACAGATCTCTTTTTCTGTTGTAGGTCTTTTAGTTGTGCTTCGGTATCTTTGATTTGTTGATCTAACTCAACAGATCTACGGATTAAAGACGATAGACTTTTAGTATCGCCTTCTCTGACTTGCTTAAATGCTTGAGGGTCAGCTGCCTCTTGCTCGAATAGTGAATACACATCACTCATCGTTCTCTCCTTCTACGTTAAAGTTTATGCCCTTCGGCGGTTATAGTTGAAGGTATAGTTTAATTAATTATACCTTCTCGTCAACGAGTTTTTTCTCAGACTCGTATTCTTTTTGTGTCAAATAGGTAATCGTACCACCAACAGTTCTAAAGTTTTCTTTAGCTAACTCATTGAGTTTTTTCCAAGTCTCAATCGGTACTGCTATTGACTTCCATTTATCTGTATCCATTGTTTACTCCAAAGTAAGTGTGGGTAGGGAAACACCAATAACGAAAGGAAAAAAGGAGAACCACCCTACCCATACTTGAGATATTGTTGCAATAACAACATCCGTTGCAATCATAGTCCTACCAAATTTATTCACATAAGTCAACATAAAATCTTATACTTTCTCATATATTTTATATTCTTTTTTTAAGTTGTGCATTTTAAGCATCTCTGCCTGCATGTTTTGACTATATTCTAGCACCGCTCCCCACTGATTTTTTTCAAATGGTTTATGAAAATCATTCTTTATTAAGGTCAGTGCTTTTACACTTGTGAAAGACTCCACTGGAAAGAATAGCACTGATCTTATGTCCAGTGCCGCCAGTGCTATGATGTCGCAGTCCTTTCGGGTGTAACACCTTTTGTCTGCACCTTTGCATATAGTGAAAGAGTATCTAGCCATATCATCTCTTTGTAAAACTGTCTTCACTTCCACTCGTTGTGCTACCTTCAATCCTTCTCCACCAACCACGGCTATATCAACACCATCTTGTTTTACTGTTGATGCCGCGTAACCAAGCATGGATAACTCAAACACTGTTAAGTTTTCACCTGCATTACCCACAATTTTTTCGCCTCTTAATTTAGTCATCTTTTACTCTCCTTCTACTAGTTACTCTGTATCCTTTTTCTTTATATTTCATTGCATCTTTTTTGACATAAGTTTCTTTTATCTTTTTCTTATCTTTGTCGTAGATGTAGAACTTCTTTCTTATACCTTCAACCACTCTAGTACCCTTTCCCCTAATGTTATGTTTGCTAATTTGCTTTTGTTAACTAATGTCTTAACTATATGCACATCAACTGTATTTGGACAGACCAAATCTACATACAACACTGGGTGGTGTTGACCAACTCTGTGTGCCCGATCCTCTGACTGCACCCTTGACTCCAGGTTGAAGTCGTTGGAGTAGTAGATTACGTTTGTTGCGGCATGGAGAGTTATTCCCATACCACCAGTTTGTGCATTACTGATAAAGAACCTCGTGGGATCTGACGGATCTTGAAACCTCGCAATGGCTTCGTCTCTATCTGCCATGCTCGTGTCGCCAAAATATGTGACTGTAGAGTCTTGCCCATACACACCTTTCAAGCTACTGCATATCTTCATTATGTCATGGCGAAACCTAGACCAAATAATAACTTTACCTTCCATCTCTTCCACTACTTCAAGAAGCACAGTTAACCTATTGTTTGGTATGTGTTTTACTTCGCCATCATCTGTTACAAGATAGCCACATAGCAACTGTTGTAGTCTCAGAAGTCTTGTCATAACTTCGGGTGCAGTAACCATGTCGCCACTTTCTAAGAAAGCAACTGATGTCTTCTTGATGCTTTGGTAATGTCTTTCTTGTTCCATGGTCAAGTCAACTTGCCTTGTTACATAAGTCTTTGGTGGTAGATCGAGTGCATCTTTCTTCGTTACTCTAAATGAATGTGGATCTATTTTCTTTTTCAGTTCTTCTAAGTTCTTGTATCCAACCACCTGGTTGAACTGATGTGATCCCATCTTCCTATTCATAATCACGGCATACCTACCTTGGAAAGACCAATAGGAGCAGAACCCCAAAATTTTTCTGTCCATAAATAAGAATTGTGAATATAAATCCAAAGGCGACTTTGTTATCGGAGCACCTGTAAGTATTCGTTTATACTTTGCTTTCTCGGCAAACTGTATCAGTGCCTTGGTTCTCTTCGCCTTGATATTCTTGATCGTGGTAGATTCATCAACTGCCACTAGAAAGTTGCTTCTATGTGTGAAAGTGTCCAAGAACTTGAAAATTTTTTTAGTCGCAAATGCCTCGACATTGACTAATAGTATTCGTAAATGGGATCTTGCTTCATGGCCCACGGAGTTTTTCAACTCCATGGTTTCTCGTTTGTTGAGATTAGATTTCCAAGTATATACTTTATAAGATATATCATCTGTTAAATGTGTTGGTATCTCATTGTTTCTCCAATTAGTGTAAACACCTTTCGGTGCTACAATAATTGCAGTATCTATTTTTTTGTGCCAATACAACCAAGCTATATTATCAATGAGAACTTTTGATTTACCACACCCCATCTCCATGAAGTATGCAAAGTTTTCTTTGTCATAGCTTAGTTGTAATGCTTTCAACTGATGAGCATATGGCTTAGTTTTGAAACATCTGAAAAGAAATTCATCTATCATTTGATTAATCTTTATAAAGACCCATAGGGCATTTGGAAGGATCTATATGTGGATCTTTTATTTTATCTGAAAGTTCAATAGCATCAAACTTGGTTCTCCACCTGATGGTGGGATTTTTTTCGTCCCAAGTTTCTCTAAGATCTTTCTCTTCTAATCTCGCTTCTTCTGTATCCCATGCTCTGATTAAGAAGTACGGCTCATAGTTTAGCTCCTCACTTCTTTGACCTTCATAAAGTTCTATCGTGAGGTTCTTATACTCGAACCTCGTGGATATGCCATGAATTTCATTTTCCCAAGTTTTAATATTTTTTATATACATACCAACTCCTATCTATTTCCATACACTTGCAGTCTTATCTTTTTACTTGCCGAAGTATTATGATTGTATAACCTTTCAATATTCAAGATGAAATCGTTACGGCTGCCTTGATTTTTTAGCTTTGAAGAATGGCTCTCCAACCTTGCTAAAAATACTTTCCAAATAAAAGTAGAGTCTTTTAGTGCAGATATTATAGCACCAACAAAAGATCTCTTTTTATAATATGGAAAATATTCTCCAATCTTTTGGATCTTATCTGCCGTATCTTTTGCCCATTCTAAGTCAGTGACTTTAAAATTTCCGTCCTTAAAATCTGCTAGATCTTCTGAAGAGTGCCACCCTTTACCATTCAACATGGAGATAGAGTCTGATATGGAAAACTCATACTTCTCATGGAACCACTTTAATACTTCATAGTCCTTGTTACCAAGGGTTACATGACTATCAAGAAACTCTTGCATAGTCCATGCTCTCGCAGTTGAGTTCATCTTCCTTATATCCTGGATCACTAAACCTTCTTTTATCATGTAAGTTATTGGCATACCCAAGGACTTATATGCTTCAAGTCTGTGTTGACCCTCGCACACTTCCATCTTCTCATTAACTATTATCGGTATCTGAAAATCTTTCTTTGATATCTGATCCGATAATTTTTTTACATGAGCTTCAACAAGATCACGATTACCTTTTATGTATTTGAATTGACTATAATCCGTAGTCGAATGAATTTTATTCTTATCTTTCTTATCGTCTTCCAATTTATATCCTCCGATTTTTTAAGTTTTCTTTGACCATTAAAGCAACTGTACTAGCAATAGTTCTGTTGTCTTCCTTGGCTATTCTCTTTATCTGCTCGTACACCGAAACACGGACATTTAAAGATTTGTAGCTTACGTCCTCATTATCGAGATCGTAAACTGCTTCGGCATCTTCACTAACTTTGTCTCTAGGAATGATGCCGTCAACATAATCTCCAACTTCATTGTCGATACTGTCTTCCCAGAGTCTCTTTGTACCTCCCATAATATCTCCTTTAATTAATGATTTGTACTTATATATACTTAATGTATGGGAGACCATAAGTCAAGTAGTATATAAAACTTTTTTTGTATAGTGTTTCTGTCATATTTTTTTGTTTATAAAAATTTTTTAAAAATAGGTGTAGCATCTGTAGCATCTGTAGCATCAAAAATAGTTTGTTGTTTTTACTGTGTTTTTTTATTTATTCTTGCTACACTTTGGTAACACTTGCTACACTTCAAAGCCGACCGCGTCATTTTTTTTCCTTTTTTTATTGATAAAATATGGGAGAAACACTACTATCTGCTTATGCCATTGACTAATCGACAAAAAACTTTTGCTAGACTTATTGTAGAAGGAACCCATTCTAATTCTGAATGTGCTAGACAAGCAGGTTATTCTGAAGGTCAAGCAAGAAAGACTGCAAGTCTGCTCCTCAATGGCAAAGATTTTCCTCTGGTGGTTGAACACATCAAAGAACTCCGTGATAATTACGAAAGGAAATACGGAGTAACTTTGATGGGTCAGTTGAAAAGGTTTGCGAACCTTTCCAAGGGAGCCGAGGAGGCAGGTCAATATTCTGCGGCAGTCAATGCAGAAAAATATAGGTCTAACCTCGGTGGTCTTGCCGTTGATCGTAGGGAAACTAATGTAACTCATAACCTAGACAAACTCTCTCGTGAAGAAATCGTTGGTCGTCTCGCAGAAATAAGAAAGAATTACCCCTCTGCATTTGATGGAGAATATGAAGTAGTCGAAGAGAGTAATGGGGTGGGGACTCTCTCCGACTTGGGCAAATAGCAATTCCCGATATTGCTCCGTGCATTTCAAACATAGATTAAGTATCATTTAGAAGTCAACTCTTTCTTGATTGCTAATCCAATTAACTTTGCATTTTGTGGAACAATAGCATTACCCAATGCTTTTAGTCTGTTGGCTCTGTCGGGTTGGTTTGAGATAATTCTTGGGACTCCTCTAGGCTCGTCCAACCAATAGGATACCCCATCAACCACTCCGTCCAATCGCAGTTCAGTCTTGCATCTCCCTCGATTTGATACATCTTTTGAGCAAGATCCATCTGTCTGCCCTTCTCCTCTCGGTTCTTGTAGTAATCGTTGTTGCCGTTGTAACTGTGTTTCTTCAATCCCGAATTTGGTGTTGGAAACTTCCACTCTTCCATTCGTGGTGGTCTCAAGGTCACTCCGTTCATCATGGCTTGTGCTTCTGCCTCTGTGAGTTCCCCTCTCTCCACTTTCTTTCTGAAGATCATTGTCTGTCCCTCCGAGGCGTGTCCAAAACCCTTGGTCGTGGGGGTCGGATACATCTCCATAGTCTTCGGATCGACTTGTTCCCTCAAGTTGCTCGGTCTCTTTCGACCCTTCCTTGCACCCTCTTGCAATTTCTTGGTTGCTTCTGCACTCCTCGGTGGTAGGGAATCCATAGTTGTCGGGGTCGCCCAAGTTTCTACAGATGATCCACAATCTGTCTCGTTTGTGTCTCGCTCCGATTGCACTAGACGGAAGTACAAATGTCCTCGTGTGGTAGTTGATGCTTTCCATTGCAAACAATACCTCGTCAAGTCCCAATGAGAGGTGTCCATAAACATTTTCGAAAACACAATAAGTGGGTCTGATTTGTTTAATAAGTTTATGCAAGTACGGAAAGATGTGGCGAGGGTCTTCTGTGCCTCCCCTTTTGCCACTTGTTGAGAAGGGTTGGCATGGATATCCAGAGGTGAGGATATCGGGTCGTTCTGAAATAAATCTTGTTGGGTCATCTGCGATCTCCTTTACGTCATCATAGATTGGAATTCCTGGAAAGTTTTTGGCAAGAACTTTCTGACAAAACTTGTCTGTGTCGCAAAAAGCGATAGGCTCGGATAACTTTGCCATGGAAAAACCCACGGCAAAGCCACCAATACCACTACATAAATCTAAGTGTTTAAGCATTATATTTGTCCTTGTGTCTGTTATATCTTGACCTACAAGTATTACTGCAAGTTTTTCTAGATTTGCTATTACCTTGTTTATGTATTTTTATTTCCATGATTTTTGAACAAACTATACATAGTTTTTGATAGGTAATTGAATTTCTAAGATTATATAATTTTTCTTGAAATTCTTTTTCGGCATCTTCTATTGTTTTAAGCATCATAACTCTGCCTCAAAACTACAACTGCCTTGTTCAAGTATGCAATCATAAATCTTTTTACCAAGAATTAACCTTGCATACCATTCCAAGTAATACTTAATTCCTTGTTCAGTATGTTTTGTAGGGTGTGCCTTTTCATCAAGATATTCAATTAACATCTTGTTGTTATAGCCTTCACGATTATCAAAAAACTCATCTAAGAGTTTTCGATATTTACCCAAATGCCTATCACATTCAAGCATACCTCTGTGAACATCTTTCTTATTATCTTCATCAAAATAATAATCTAGAAACCTTGTTTCTCCTTCTACTCCGAAGAAATCGGCATCATTGCTTGATTGAACGGCAAACCAAAATTTGCCGTCAATATCTCCATTATAATATCTACCCATTATTTTTCCTTTCTTTAAAATTATACTCTTCTGAATTACGAAGAACTTCCTCAGTTCCATCTTTTTTGATCTCGGTTAGAAACACATCATCATAGCCTTTGAGAACCCAGTTATAGAAATCCATCTGTGCTATTAAAAAGTTCTTGTAGTAGTTATCACAACCACCAACCCAAACTATGTATCTCCAACCATTCTTATGCTCTTGCTTAAAGTCTTGCACTATGCAAACTCCTTCCATACATTAAGTGCTTCTTCAAAGTCTAAAAAGTTCAAACACTTTGATGTTGGGTGTCTGTCTTTCAAGATCTTTTTCATAACCACATCTTGATTTTCGGTTTTGTATTTAAGTTTTCCAAAAGCAAACATTTCTTTTTTTGCTTCATCAAAGCAAATATACTTGCCCTTTAACTCTTTCTTTAGTTCTTTTCGATCAAGCCAATTATATAACTCTTGGTGGCAATAATGCTCTAGGTCTAGATCTGTGGAATAAGTTTTTCCATTATACTCCCAAGTTTCTTTACCAAAAGTATTTATGCACCAATCATTAATTTCTCTAAGATTAAAAGCACATTGAGGATAGGTGTGTTGTCTATCACTTCCACCATGTCCGTCATTTGATACTTCAACTGCTTTCTTGCCGTTGACATATACTGTGGCATTATAACAAGGAGTTTCTTCTGAACCCCTCGCATAGTGTGAGATATTTTTTACCTCTAGTTTTGAAATCTGCATATCTTTTCCTTTCGTTTGTTGTTGCAATTTTCAAGATAGTACACGAATGATCCGTGTACTACTTTGACGACTGCTACTTTTTAAAGGCATTTAGTAAGCCACCATTATATCTTGATCTTTTGCCAATTATTAACCCATTAAAATGGTTTGATTTTGGGTTATGCTTTCGCTTGTGTTGGTTAGATCTTTGTTTAGCCTTATGTATTCTTTTCGACATAAAAATTTCCTTTCTGTATATTTTCAAATCTTTTTGGTAAGACAACATTTGCATTGCACCAATCACAACATTGTCCTTCTTTAATCGGTTGAGCATTATGTCCTTTAGTCCAATAAGTCTCTCCCTTTGCATTTTTGTGATGATCTATGAGACCATCACAAAGACAACATTCATAAAATTTTGTCATACAAATCTCCTTCCAAATTTTTTGTATTGTTCCCATTTGTATGTTTTGATAATGTTTTTGATTTGGTCAACATTATCGCACCATTTATTAACGTACTTCCCCACGATAGCATCATGGGAAAGTCCTTTCTCAATATCTTTTATAATTTTAGATTGCATTAAGCACTCCCTTCAGTTTTTATTTTTTCTAAAAGTAATCTAGCTTCTTCAAGATTATTTTGATAAATATGCCAAGGAGTTATAGTAAATCCTTGTCCATCATTTTCAATTGCAACCTTACCTTGAAAGTTAACTCTTTTAGCTATATCAAGCACCTTAGATTTACATTCGATACTTTCGCCCTCTGCATCTGTACCTAAAATCAAAGCACTTCCCATAATCGTTTGGTTAAATTTTGGATTGTCTGCTTTGAGGTTAAAAGCATAATTACTTTCTTTCAATAAACCTTCTTCATCTATCCAAAGAGTATCTCCATTATCAAACGGATAAACTGCCTCAAAAGTCGTGCAACCTATTATTCTATAAATGCTTCTATAGTCTCCATCATAACTAATATGACGAACACTTTCTTGCATGGGATTAATTAATATTGCTCTCATTTTTTTCCTTTCAAAAATGTTTTACACAATCTCTTAATTTTTTTGTAAGAAGTCGTGTCTGCTAATTTAATGTTATGTTCCTCTTGAAAGTATTCGATAAATGATCTTTTATCGTTACTTAAATATTTATACCAAAGAGATAATATTTTTTCTTGCTCCTCTTCGTAAGCAATTTTATATTTGTCAGTCATCTTTAGAAATATCCTTAAAATTTTGTTGAACATACTCGGTTGTTTCTTCTTGTTCATCTACTATTGTTTCAAGAACATACAACCCACTTAAAAACCATTGTTGGTCTTGTGGTATCATTACTACTTCCATATTATTATCCTTTCGCTATAATAAATTATATAAATGTTTATCCCACATAATCCCATAAAGGTCAAGCACTAAATGACAGAAAAAAACTTTTTTTTATCAATAAAAGATAATTTGCCAAAAGGCACATTTATCCAAAAGATAGAAAATAAATTTAATAGTGGGTTTCCAGATGTAATAATCATCAATGAAAAATATCCTTTGTTTATTGAATTAAAATCCCCCACAAAAGGAAACACTTTCAAGGTCGAACCTTCACAAATTTCAACACATTTGAGGCTAAAAGCCAATAATTATGTTTCTTTTTTCTTGGTTCGTGCATCTTCTAAGTCGGTTCTATATTTGTTTGAAGGTGGTAAACTCTGCGAGTTCCTTGCGTCCAAGCACCTTGCGTCCCTCTCGGTGTCCCCCGAAGCCGAGGCACTTCTGACCTTCGGGAGTTTGGAAGATTGTTTGGGGTGTGCTAATCGAGTTGTGGCATCAATTTTGCAAAGATGAGTTTGCGAATCTTTGCACCTTTGCAACCCCAACATGAGGAAATGTGAACGGAGGCAGAAGAAAAGAAGCACCCCCTTCGGGGGTGCTTCTTGCTTAGACCTCGAGGGTCATGTGGTTTTGATAAGGTATAACTTGGAGGCTCGGTGTCATCACGAACCACTCAAAGTTTTTTTGGAACACATTATATTTAAAAGGTCTTAGATAACTATTTAATCTATCCTTGGTGGTTTTTGAAAACCACCCCCCATTATTTAAAGTGATTGTCCCACTAGTATAATCATGTTCTATGATTATAGTTTGATGATGTTGGACTAAAGTTTTATCGTCAAAGTCCATGACGTTGGTTTTATAAGATCTCATTTTTTATCCTTTCGTTTTTATTAGGTCTGGTTAATATATCCCATTTAATCCCATAAGTCAACCCGAATAAAGCAAAAAAAATAAAATAAAATCCTTGACAATCCCATTTTTTCTGATATAATAAACGGGTTGGGTGGGTGGGATATTTGCGAATCACAAAAGTTGATTTAATCGCAAAGGGTCGTTTGCGATCCTTTGCGACTTTTACCGAGGCAACGCACCCCGAAGGTGCGTTGTTTCTGGAAGACGGGGTTGTTTAGCGTTTTGGGAGGAACAAAAAAAGCCACAACATTTCTGTTGTGGCTCACTAGCTCAAGGAGAAAGCTAATCTCTTTTTAAATTATCTTCTAACTTCTTAAGTTCTAGTTCTAGTTTAGTTTCCATCTTGGTTAGTTCCAACATGGCTTTCTTATATCCGAGCAGTTCGCCTCTTCTATAAGCTACTTCTAAATGATTGCCAAAAAATTCGAATGGCGAATCCTTTTTAATTATTGGTTGTGTCATTGGTCGTCCTCTATACTAGTTAATGTTGTCTATAATATATCCCAGGAAATCCCATAAGTCAACAACTTTCTTTGCTTTTTTTTAAAAAGTTTCAATGCAGAGAATCGCAAGAACAAGAAACAATAATAACTTTGCGATTCTCTGCACCTTTAACCGAGGCAACGCATCTCGAAGGGCGATTGTCAAGAGGCTTCGGTAAATAATTAGTTAACATGTTAATCAAAAAGTTTATTTTTTATTTGACATATCCCATGAAATCTTATATAACATTATTATCAATAACTCAAGAAGAAAAGGAGACTATATGTCGTACCAAATACAAGATTCCATTACGGAATATATAGACGAGCAAGTCGAGTCTAAGATTAATGATGGAGACATCAGAAACATCATTGATGATGCCATCAGTGATAATCACGAAGTCCAAGAGGTCAAGCATAATCTTGAAACTCTTGAGGCAAGACTTGATGATGACATTGTTAACGAGGTCGTTAAACAAGTTATCCACAAGCTAATCTCTACCGTAGATGGTGATTACGTCATGGTTAAGAGGTCACACTTACAAGACCTCAAAGACCAAGCTACAAAGTCCAAGGACGTAGCTTAAACACACACTGTGAGTCGCTAGATGCGACTCACAGACAAGTTCCAAAAGGCACACAGATAAAACGAGCAACACTGCGAGTCTGTGTGCCTTTTACCGAGGCACACCCCTCCGTGGCTTCCAAACACACTGCAACTCCCCAAAAGATAGGGTTACTGACGAGGAACGACTGTGACTCGTCAGTAATTTTACACCCCCACCCCCCTAAATTACACGGCGGTGTTACTATATACATGTTGTATAGTAGGCTTGATAAATTCATTTGAATATATTATCGTTTGGGCATGAACCTAGATGCTTTACCTAAAGAGGTGTTACAAGAAGTATTTCTGCTTGAGCAACAGAAAAATAAACTGGACACCCGCGATATAGCTCAAAAAAATTTTCTAGCTTATGCCCAACATGTATATGAAAATTTTATCGTTGGACGACACCATAAAATCATTGCAGAAAAATTGGAGCTAATCGCACAAGGAAAGCTCAAAAGACTTATCGTAAACATGCCACCCAGACATTCGAAGTCAGAGATGGCATCTTATCTCATGCCCTCGTGGTTCTTGGGCCGTAATCCAAAGTTAAAGATTATTCAAGCCACGATGAATACAGAACTTGCCGTGAGGTTTGGTCGTAAGGTTAGGGACTTGATTGCCGATCCAGTGTACACGGAAGTTTTTCCAGACACGGACTTGAAGCAAGACAGTCAAGCCGCGGGTCGATGGGAGACTAGCCAAGGTGGTGAGTATTTTGCAGCAGGCGTTGGAGCAGCGATGACTGGTCGTGGTGCAGACTTGTTGATTATTGATGACCCACACTCGGAACAAGATGCACTGTCCACGACTGCTTATGATAATACATACGAGTGGTACACATCAGGTCCGAGACAGAGATTACAACCTGGGGGAACCATCATCATTGTGCAAACAAGATGGTCAAAGAAGGATCTGACAGGCAGATTATTACAGGCACAAGCAAAGGATAGTATGGCAGATCAATGGGAGATCGTGGAGTTCCCAGCGATTTTACCGAATGATAAGATCTTGTGGCCTGAATTTTGGAACAAGGACGAGTTGTTAAAAGTCAAGGCATCACTGTCACCTATGAAATGGAACGCACAGTGGCAACAAAACCCTACATCTGAAGAAACTGCGATGATAAAAAGAGAGTGGTGGACTCCGTGGGAAGAAAAAGATGTGCCAAGATTAGATTATATTCTGCAAAGTTACGATACTGCCTACAGTAAAAAAGAGACGGCAGACTATTCTGCTATCACAACTTGGGGTGTATTTGAGCCAAAAAAGAATGGCGAACAACATTTGATAATGTTAGATGCGAAGAAAGGTCGTTGGAGTTTTCCAGAGTTGAAAGAGATAGCGATAGAAGAAAACGAATACTGGGAACCAGACATGATGTTAATCGAGGCAAAAGCAAGTGGACAACCCTTGGCAGACGAGTTAAGGTTACAAAACCTACCAGTTCTGACATTCAGTCCTGGAAGACGAAAGGCGGGTAACTTAGACAAAACCACGAGGATGCACATTGTATCGCCTATTTTCGAATCGGGAAAAGTGTGGTATCCTAGTGGAGAGAAGTTTGCAGAAGATGTAATAGAAGAAGTGGCATCTTTTCCAAACGGAGACCATGACGATTATTGTGATAGTATGACAATGGCAGTTATGCGATTTAGACAAGGTGGGTTTATAGCACTGGACGGAGAAGACGAAGGCGAAGACTGGTATCCAAGAAGTAAAAGGGAATATTATTGATGACTAGACTTCTTAAAATTAGAAAAAAGTTAAACAAAAAACCAATTAGAAAAGGAAGACTGGTTAAGAACAGATTTTCTGATATACTGGCTTCAGGCAAAAAAAGGGTAACTAGGATCACATAATGGCAACAAGAGATTCGTCATTTGCATACAGCATAGACCAAGCACAAAGACTTTTTGGTAAAGGTCTTGAGGTTATTGGTTCCCGAACTGGGATTGAATCTCTTTTTAATTATGGACAAGAGATTGTTGCACAACAAGACAAGGACATAAGAGAGGGTAACTATCAACCAGAATACACCATGGGACTTCGTGAAGCCTACCGACAAGGTGGTTTGAGTGATGCGATTGGTTGGGTTGCCGAGAAAACTGGTGAAAATATAGCGACAAGTGGTATTGCACTTGGTGGTGGTTTGGCATCTGCTCTGACTGCACCTTTTAGTGTACCAGCTGCAGCTTTGATAGGTGGAGCGACCATTTTAGGCTCTGGAATCGTGGGAACTGGTGAAGTTGCCGAGGAAATGGAGCAAAAAACTGGCAGTTATAACGACTCTGTGGCTATTGGAGCGGGTACAATTATAGCACTTTTGGACAGATTTGGCGCTGGAAGAGTGATTCCAAGAGACGAATTACTAACAATTACTGGTAAGGAACTGATAAAAAAGCTCGGTGAAGCGGGTAAAATTGATGCTGCAAAAGAAATTGGTAGACGAATTGGTAAATCTGTGGCGTTTGAGGGTGGAACCGAAGGATTGCAAGAGGGCGTGGTCGTTGGTTCGACTGCCTTGACTGGTGGAGAGTACACTGGTGAGCAAATTGCCGACAGATTATTAGAAGGCGTGGTTCTTGGTGGCACGATGGGTGGAGGAATGACCACGACCATCGAAGCATTTCGTCAAGGACCTGGGATTGCAGGTTTGATTGGTGACACCATGGGACCTGGAGGCATGTTACCACCTTCTCAACAACTAGCTATGCAAACTGCCGCTTCTTTGTACGGACCTAGTTTTGCCAAATACAGAGCAAAAGACGTACCCCCAGGCACGGCTGAGACATTGATGAATGAAGCCGTTGGTCAAACTGGCACAGAACTAACAACACAACAAAAGGTGGATGGTAACTTATCGATTACGAAAGATACTGATCCAAACATTGACGAAGAGCAGACGTTTTTTAGCAAAGATCTTGAAGGTGGTTCTGTTGGCAATCCATCTGTGCAGAAGATAGCAGAAGAAGAATTAAAAGCCATAGAGCAAAAAGCACAAGAAATTGTAAAACAAGATCAAGACGCAGGTTTTACTACAGATCCTCAGTTTGTAAAAAATTTTATTAATCAAGAATTTAACAAAGCCAAAAACAAAGAAAGATTTACTGATCCAGAAGATCCAGTCGTATCTCCATTAAGAATTAAGTTAATTAAATTAGCAGCGGATGATAAGTTTGGCATGAAAAACCCAGTAAAAGTTTCTGAAGTTTATGATGAGTTAAGAAAACAAGAGCGTAGAAGGGAGGGTTCTGTTGGTCTTCTTGGAAAGGAACAATACACAGAATCAATTCAAGACCAAGTCAAGTACATACCAATACAAGGAAAAGGAAAAGAATTTGGTCAAGCAGTGAAAGCGGCAGGTAAAACAGAAGATGGTAGAATAGACTATGAGTCTATCCCTAATATTAAAGATATAGCAGTTAAAACTACCATACCTAAAAAGATTAAATCGATGGGGACAGTTTTTGATGCACCAAATGAACGAGGTGATTTAATTATTCACAACAGAGGTGGTGAAGCGTTTATCTCTGGACTAGAAGAATACCTTATAAGAAATCAAAACGAAACAAAAACCATGGAAGAGATTATCTATGAGTTTGACCAAATGCGTCCAACCGTTAGATTAGAAGTTAGAAGTGGTATGAACAGAAGAACAAACGGACCTTTTAGAAATTTTGCCCTTAGTGCTGGAGAGATACTAGCAGATCCAAGTTTAGCTCCTCCAGGCACGATTGATTCTGAAGAGGGTTATTCTGGACAAAGGATATTTAGCTCTTTTGCCACAGTGACTGGTAAACCAATTAATGTGGAACAACCTACAGGTCAAACTGACGCTAGAGGTAATCAAAAAATAAAAATTGTACAAAACAGAGATCCAGATGCTCAACGACTTGGGAGTGGCAAAGCCTTTGAAATTGACAATATAAGTGTTGTTGCAGTGAACCCAGACCAAGAATCATTGAAAGCTGGTTCTTTAACAAACAGTCCAGTTATAAACGCACTTCAACAAAAAACTAAACTGAACGATAAAACAATAGAAGAGAATTTAGTTGGAGAGAAAGAATTAAATTTACCTCACGACTACTACAACAAAGGTTTTGGTTATACGAGAGCTATGATTGTAAGAGGAGCAGATGGTAAACTATATGCTATTGTTGAAGAGATACAATCAGACGTAACCAGAACTTATGAAAACTTATTAGATTTTGCAAAACCAGAATATGCGTATGGCACACCAGTAGAGTATGGTGGAATACCAGAATTATTTTCTGGTGCTATTGATACGGCTTTGAGAGGTAACGATCCATATCTGACCAGAACTTTTTCTGGTGGAGCGAGACCCACGGACAAACGACCAATAAGAACTCTTAACACAACTATGGGCGATTTTACAGGCAGAGATAGTCCTAGTAGTTATAGATTATTTACACCAAGTGAGAAAAATAAAATTAGAGTTCTTGATGCTATGGATCAAGAAATGTCAGATGATGACGCTCCATCACAATTTAATCAAGATTTAACAAGAAAAAGAAAACTTTTTCAAGAAGCAGAAAAGAAAGTAAATCTAGCAAAAGAAGAGATAGAAAAAATAAATAATCAGATAGAAAGATTTCAAACCACTAGAACTGCTCCCATGGAGATATCTAAGATACAAAATGTAACTCTAGATGATTTGAAAACTTTAAGAAAAACTTTACCTAAAAATGTTATGAGTTATGTAAAAGCATACGCTAAACAAAAAGAGGAAGGATCAGTTAGTGGCAGACAAGTAGACACTGAAAGACTAAATAAAGCAGAGTCTATGCTAGAAAGTATTTTGTTTACAGATACTGACTATAGCACGATGGCAGAAAACTTTATAGAAGGTCTCGAAGCCATGGATGGATTTGAGGGAACACAATTTGCTAATGATCCTCGTCAAGAAGCCATGAGGGAGTTTGATGGTTTTCAAATGGCACAGAATGGCGAGTTTGCTAAACCAGCACCAGATAGATTAGCGGCAATAATTTTAAAAGAATTAGGACGTACTAAATTAAGAACACCAGTTTCTGACAGAACTAAAAAAGTTGCAGCAGCCGCTCCTAAATATAATTTACAAGGAAAACTTCGTCTTAATGATTATAATTTAACTGGAGATCAAAACGAGGCTTATATAAGTCAACTTGGTTTTCCAATAGAGTATAATGAGAAACGAGGACAATCAACTCTTGTAAAAACTCTAGTGGGTCACATGCCTCTTAGATCAAACTATCAAGGGATGCCAGGTGATAGTTATAGCGATCTTGGTAAACAAACTAGTGATGTAGGAGAAACTAGAGATTTTAGAAGAGCGGGTCTCATGTACGCTCATGGCAAGGAAGAAAGAGAAATAAAAGATTCTTATATAAGCAGTCCAGAGGGTTTTTTTGAGGCACTACTAGATCAAAACTTACAAGAAAAGGGTTATAATTATTCAGAAACAACGTCTCTCTTAGCAGATTCTACTAGTGCTTTTAGACAAGAAGCAGACTCTGATTTTGGTTTTCGTGGCTCAATAAGTGAAGAAGATCTAACAGATGCAATAATTAAAACAATGCAATCTACTTTAGAAAGAGGTGTAAACGAAGCCGTTAATGAACAAGCCTTGAATGTTATAAGACATGAAATCGGATCATACATGGCTAATAAATTTAAAACAGAGCTTTCTTCAATAGATTTTGATGCAATACAAGACAGACACGCTGACGAAAGTGCTCTAAGAGAAGGAGCACGAGACAGAGCAATAGGACGATTTCCTGCATATTTTAATCATAAATATGATAAAATTTTGTCAGATATAGAAAACTTAATACCACCAAAAGTAAAAAAAGATATAGAAAAAGAATTGTCTAGAATCATAGATAACGTATCAGATAGCATAGGTTTTGTTCCAGAAGATGGTAATTATAAAGAGTATATGGAGGAGATAGACACTCAAAAACAACGAACAATAGGAGCACAGACTGTTAATAAATACTCAAAACAACTTGGATTAGATAATAAAGATGCTTTGAAGAAAAAACTTTTAATCGGATCTATGTTGAGAAATGAAAAGGTATATGCGTATTCTGGTGTACAAGGAGGTATGCGAGAGAAAAAAGAGAAAAGATTAGAACAAGATGATTCTCTTTTGAATAGGTTTATTAGAACTTTACCCACAGGCGTAGAGGCAGATCGACTTCGCCAAATACAGTTAAGATTGGCTCCAGTGCCGTATGAGGAAAATGATTACAATCCTGGTAGCAGTTTTAGTGGATACCGTCCAAGTTTAACAAGTGTGTATAAATTATTTCTTACACCTAGTTACAAAGGTTTCTTAGAGGGTGATAAAGTTAGAGCAGAAAAAATATTAAAGCAAAAAACAAATCTTGAAAAACAACTACCTGCTCTTGAAAAACAAATGAAAGACAATGAAGTCGGTGCAGATAACAACAAAGAAATAGATAGGAGATTTAAGAAACTATACGACCAAATCGGAAAAAAAGCAAAAGAATACAATTATGCTCCTAGTGAATTAAGAGAAGCAGCTATGAGATTATATGCTCACATTAACGATAACAAGAAATACACTAGATCACCGAATAATGCTACTATGGCACAGACATCAAGAGGTCTATTACAATCTTTAATTCATAAATTAACAGACCCTAGATTTGAAGAGCTATATAAAGAGCCTATTGCTGGTATAGTCGTTCCACACAGAGAAGATCAGTGGACATCAAGAGCAAAAGAGGATACCACTGTACAAGGACTTAAGAAAACTTTTGGATTAGGAACGTATGGTAGTACGTTAGATACCGTGGCAAAAAGATTTGAAGACGCTGGTGCAACAGTTGACAGAGATAGAATATTTGAAATGGTTTCTGCGGATAATACTAGAAGAGCACAGTTGAACAGACCAGTACAATTTGTTATTGATCTATCACCTGGATCAAAAGGAAGAAAATTAGCAGAAGGTAAATTTACTTTTAGAGCAAAAGGTGGTTATATAGATCTTAGGAGAAAGGCAAGTTAATGGCAGAACAACCAAGAGACATTGCAGGCATGGTCGAAAAAGCTATGGGAGCAGGTGGTGAACCTGTGCCCATGGAAGAACAACTCGCTTTACAAATACAAGATGATGTTGATGAGCTACCAGAGGGTATAGAACTTGACATGGGTGAAGAACAAATCCCAGTCATGGCAGAACCATACATTCACGATGCTAACCTTGCAGAAGTTATAGAAGAAGGTGTGTTGGCTTCTATTGCATCTGATCTACAATCAAAAGTAAAAGAAGATTTAGAGTCAAGACAAGACTGGGAAGAAGCAATCGCCAAGGGTTTAAACTTGCTTGGCATCAACTACGAGGACAGAAGTGATCCGTTTCTTGGTGCAAGTGGTGTAACACATCCACTATTGTCAGAGGCAACAACACAGTTTCAATCACAAGCATACAAAGAAATGTTACCGAGTGGTGGTCCAGTAAAAACACAGATACTTGGTGTTGCTACAAAAGAAACAGAAGATCAAGCACAAAGAATTAAAGATTACATGAACTATCAGATTACTGAAGTCATGGAGGAATACGATCAAGACACAGACCAGATGTTGTTTTATTTACCACTCACTGGTTCTACATTTAAGAAAGTGTACTTTGACCCTACGAAACAAAGAGCGGTATCTAAGTTTGTACCAGCAGAAGATTTAATAGTTCCGTACTCTGCTTCTGATATTAGAACGGCAGAGCGAGTTACACACATGGTGCGAATGAGTTATAATGATATCCGTAAACTACAAGTTGCGGGAGTGTATAAAGATGTTGAATTATCTAAAACAGATTCTGGAGAGGACGAAGGAGCTATCCAAGAAACTACTGATGACCTTCAAGGATTACATCCTAATTACTCAGACGACAGTTACACCTTACTTGAAGTCCATGTTGACTTGGACTTGGAAGGCTTTGAAGATATGGATAGTCAAGGGCAGCCTTCGGGTATTATGCTCCCTTATATTGTCACCATCGATCAAAATTCAAATCAAGTTTTATCAGTGGTTAGAAACTTTAGAGAACAAGATCCGTTAAAAAGAAAGAGACAATACTTTGTTCATTTTAAGTTTTTACCAGGTTTTGGCTTTTATGGCTTTGGTTTATTACATACAATAGGTGGATTATCTCGTGCAGCCACATCTATTTTGAGACAGCTAATAGATGCGGGCACATTATCAAACTTACCAGCTGGATTTAAGGCAAGAGGTGTTAGGATCCGAAATGATGACGAGCCTTTGAACCCAGGTGAGTTTAGAGATATAGATGTCCCAGGTGGCGATTTGAAAAACTCTATCATTCCCCTTCCGTACAAAGAGCCATCTGCGACACTCGCACAGCTTTTAGGTGTGGTTGTTGACTCTGGTAGACGTTTTGCACAAGTTGCTGATGCAAAAATAGCAGATGTTAACTCACAAGCACCAGTTGGAACTACAGTTGCGTTAATAGAACAAGGTTCTAAGATTATTTCTAGCATACACAAGCGTTTGCACTACGCACAAAAACAAGAATTTCGTATGTTAGCAGAGATTTTTTCGGAAAATCCAGTGCCTTATCCGTATTTTGTAGGAAATGTTGCACCACAAATCATGCAAAATGACTTTGATGGTCGTGTGGATATACTTCCAGTGTCAGACCCAAACATATTTTCTATGTCACAACGTCTGTCATTGGCACAAACACAGTTGCAACTAGCACAAGCTGCACCACAAATACATAATCAGTACGAGGCATACCGAAGAATGTATGATGCACTTGATGTAAAGAACATTGATGGCATTTTACCGCCACCACAACCACCTGCACCAGTAGATCCAGCGACAGAAAACGCTAATTCTATGAAAGGTGCACCACTTCAAGTGTTTCCAGAACAAGATCACGAGGCACATTTGGTGGTTCATGCTTTATTTTTGTCAAACATGGTGGCACAAACCAACCCACAAGGGTTTTTGTTGCTACAATCTCATGTTCAAGAGCATGTTAGTGCGTTAGCAAGAGATCAAGTGACTAAATTTTTCCAAACAATGATACAAGAAGCAGTGGCTAGGGGTGAACAACCACCACAAATTGCACCACAAGCTGTTGAAGCAGCGATTTCGCAACAAATTGGTGAAATATTGAAAGAAATCTTGCCTGCTATCGAACCTGCACAGAAACCAGACCCACTTGTAGCGATCAGAGAAAAAGAATTGGAGAATGACACTGCCGAGCTACAAAGAAAATCTATAAATGACATGATGAATTTCCAAATTGACGCAGCTAAACTACAACAAGCGTTTGATTTGGCACAACAAAGGACAAAAACTCAAGAACAAATCGCAGAAGACAGAAATGATGTAAATATCTATAGGATAAATACGCAGGCCTCTTTAAAAGGTAGGTAAGAATGGATCCAGTCACTATATCTCTCGCTATGGGTGTGGCTTCCAAAGCATTTGACGCAATCAAGAAAGGATTTGCAGTCGGTAGAGATATAGAACAAATGTCTGGAGACATTGGTAGATGGATGGGAGCTGTATCTGATGTTGATAACGCTGAAAAACAAGCAAAAAATCCTCCGTTGTTTGGTAAACTTTTCAAAGCTGGGTCTATTGAGGAAGCAGCTCTCTCTGCTTATGCAGCCAAGAAGAAACTTGAGGAACAAAGGTACGAACTCAAGATGTTTTTGAATATGACGTATGGCCCACAAGCATATGATGATCTGTTAAAGATGGAAGGACAGATACGAAAAGAACGTCAACAGACGATTTACAAACAACAACAACTTAGAAGACAGATAGGCGAAGCTATAACTTGGTTTATCGTGGTAGCTATAGTTGGTGGTTTCGCAGTTTTAGTTGCAGGTATATGGATGAAAAAAGCAAAAGCAGAGAACTATATACAGATGACAGAAGGTTACAAATTCAAACCTAGAGACTACACAATTACGTCAAAATACACAGACAAAAGAGCATGTATCTATCAAGGGGGTAACAAAACTTTTACCATGTTGATTGAGAGTTGGTGTCCAAAAAAGTATAAATGTGTGTATGATCCCAATGGCACTGAACCAGATATCGATAAAGTCATGGAAAGTTTACGAAGTATAGGTAGGAAATGACACAGAAAAAACTACAAAAAGACTCTATTTTAAATCAATACGATCTTGATGGTGACAACACAATCACAGACGAGGAGCTCCAAAGAGCAAAAGAGATCAAGGAGACAGAGACAAAATTACGCAAAAATCTTGCACAATTACGCATGGCTAGATACACTCTTATAGGTATGGGAGTTTTTACAGTTGCAATGTTCATAGTTCCTATAGAGCGTGTGCAGGCGTTGGCAGATATAAGCAACCTATTTTATATATCAGGTGCTGGTATAGTGGGAACTTATATGGGAACAAGTGCATACATGGCAAAGAACGGAGTTAAATAATGTTACAAGCGTTAAGTTTATACCAGATGCAGACAAAAAGGCAGAACTCGCTCATAAGATAGCCACCATGTCTGAAAGACATGCCCAAGAGTTGGCACTCGCTCAGATAGAAGTTTTAAAAGAAGATGCTAAAGGTAACTGGTTTCAATCGTCCTGGAGACCCTTGATTGGCTGGATTTCAGGACTCAGTCTCGGTATAAATTACATGGTATCCCCAATTTGTGCTGGTTTTGGAATTACAATACCACAAGCAGACATGTCTGTTATGATGCCTTTGATGTTTGGTATGCTCGGAATCGGCGGAATGAGGAGCTATGATAAGATGAAAAAGACGGATACAAAGAAATGACAAGAATAAACTTAGAGTTATTTAAATTTTTTAATAAGATAGGTAATTATTTTTATCGCAAACATGTAGAGGGAATCAAACGAAGTGTCAGAAGATGATATTTGTTACATACATAAGATAGCATATACTAAAACAGTAACAGAAGAGCCAATACCTTTTGCAGGTGTCGTAAAACTTGTTACATACAAATGTCCTATGTGTGCTCATCCCATAGAAGGAACTGAATATGAAAAAGAAAGATCCTAAAGTTGGAACTGGCAAGAAACCAAAAGGTTCAGACAGACGTTTATACACAGATGAGAATCCAAAAGACACCGTCAGAATTAAGTTTGCCACGCCTGCTGACGCAAGAGCAACGGTTGCAAAAGTTAAAAGAATCAACAAACCTTTTGCGAGAAAGATACAAATCCTTACAGTTATGGAACAACGAGCAAAAGTGATGGGTAAGAACGAAGTTGTTAGAATTGCCAAAGCTGGAAAAGAGAGTATAAGGAGAAAAAAGAAATGACAAGAATAAGACAGTTTGCAAATGACATGGGAATATCATACAATAAGGCGAAAGGTCTTATCGATAAGGGTAAGAAACGAAGAGATGGTGGATCAACAGTATTGGAGAGTTACATGCCTATAATAATTAGAGAAAAAAAGAAATTAAAGGTAGAAAAACCTAAAAGGAGACCCAAAAAGGATCCGTTTAGGGCAGACAAAACAGAATCTTTAAATAGAAAATTTAGCATGGAAACTGCTAAAGCTAACGAAAAAGCTATTAAAGAAATAAAGAAAGCCATGGGTGGTCTTGAAAGATATGAAGAAGGTGGAGTAAAGAAAAAGAAAAAGAAAGAAGATTTACCAAGATACAGACAACCAATATATGACGATCCAGAAATAAAAGGAAGAGGACGAGCACCTTTACCTGCTGATTCTGAAGATCCAAGATTAAGAGCATTAAAAAAGATGGGCATTGATCCAAGAATGAAAAAGAAAGATGGTGGTGCTTTTCCAGATTTAAGTGGTGATGGCAAAGTAACACAAAAAGACATCTTGATTGGTAGAGGTGTTATTAAGAAAAAGATGGGTGGTATTGCTCGTGGTGGAGGAGCCGCTATTCAAGGAACTGGATTTAAAGGGGTTTATTAGTGGAAACCAATTTTTCTGGTTATTCTCAATATTCAGAACCTGGGTTTGATCCTTCGGTCTCTTCTTCAGCTACTATGGGACTTTCTGATGAGGCTATGGCTTCCATAGGAAGTGATGAAAATCAAGATCAAAGTTTTTTTGGTGGGTCAGATACTCCTAACGTAATGGACTTTGGTCGTGGACCTGTATCAAATATTTCAAACGCTGCTAACTTTGACCCTAACTTCGCTGCTTTAGGTATGATCGGTAGAGGCTTAACCCCTGGTTTTGACTTGCGTAATCAAATATCATTTGATGTTCCAAGCCAAATGTTACCACAACTTGAAGGATCAAGAGGTCCACTTGCACCTAAATTTTATTCTCCAGTGGAAAGAACTCTGGTAGAAATGGAACCAGTTGGCATTATGTCTATAATTGGTAAAGGACTTCAAAGTATAATGGACACTGCTAAGAGTAGTTTTAGTGATGCAAAAAGTGCCCTTGGTTTTAAAGGTGATGCAGCAGGTGGTCTCAAAGACGAAGATTTTACTGGATTGATGGGAACTAGAGACGATCAACAAATATCAGATATGTCACAAATAGGTGCTCAGATGAATGTAACAGATCCAGTTGTTTCTGCACCAGCGTCTGTAAACATGGCATCAGTTCCTCAAGTAAGTCCTGTGTTTGACCAGTTTGGAAATGCTTACCGTTCTGGTTTTGATAGAAACATGGCAGAGATGGCTCAACAAAGTTTGTCTGGTGGTATAGCTAGTGTGGCTCCAAGTCGAGCAACAGAAGTAACACAGGCAATGACAAATACATTTAACACAACATACGGTGACTTACCAACTAGCTTACCTGGAGTTACAAATCCAAACATGGCACTTGCTTTACAAATTCGAGAAAGAAGACCAGATTTGACTCTCGGTCAAGCCATGAACATGGCAACAATGGAATTAGCGAAGAGAAAAAGGTTAGGTGTTAATTAGTGAAAGTAACCGATTTCTTATATAAATATCAAAAATCCTTGAACGATAGGATAAATGAGATTAGTATTGCATTGACTAGTGGTAACGCCTCTGATATGGCTAGTTATAAGGCGATGGTAGGAGAAATACAGGGTCTATCCTACGCATTAGAACAAGTAAGAACCCTGCTGGAGAAAACAGACAATGACATTGATAGTGCCTGAATATGTTCTTAGACAAAGAGAAGCTAAGAAAAAAGCAGACGAAGCAACAAAAGAATTATCCTTAAAAGACAGAGTACCAAAACCCACTGGGTGGCGAATATTAGTCATGCCATACATGGGTAAAGAAAAAACCGAAGGTGGTATTCATGTCCCAGATTCCGTAAGAGAAAAAGAAGCAAGAGCCACAGTTGTGGCTTATGTTATTAAGATGGGACCTCTTGCTTATAAGGATGTAGACAAATTTGGAACTGACGGTGATTGGTGTAAAGAAGGCGATTGGGTGTGCATAGGTCGCTACGCTGGATCACGGTTTCAGATAGAGGGTGGTGAAGTTAGAATAATCAATGATGATGAAGTCATTGCAACCATTGTCAATCCCGATGACATAAAAACATACGGAGCCTAATGTATGCAAAACGCAAAACAAGAAGAACTTTTTGAAGAAGTGGAGGTAATAGATGACGCAGATAAAGAAGAAAAGGGGTCGCCCACCGAAAGTCAAGTTGTCGGAGATACCCAAACCACAACCGAAGATCAAGGTGTCGCTGATGACGAAGATCTATCGGAGTATTCAGAATCTGTTAAAAAGCGTATCTCTAAACTTACGAACCGTTTTAGGGAAGAAGAGCGACAGCGAAAAGCTGCAATCGATTATGCAGAATCTATCAAAAAACAGAACGAAGACCTCAAAGCGAGGTTAGATAAACTTGATAACAACTACGTTGGTGAGTTTGACACACGAGTAACTGCACAAGCAGAGGCTGCAAAAGAGGCATATAAAAAAGCATTAGAGTCTGGTGATGCAGATGCTTTGTACGATGCACAACAGAATATTTCTAGGATTGCCATGGAAGAGGCAAATCTAAAAAGATTAAAAGCAGATCGTGAAGAACAAGCAAAAAGACAAGAGGCAACACAAGCTCAACCTCAAGCTCAACCTCAAGCTCAACCAAAACCAGACCCCAGAGCCGAAAAATGGGCACAAGAAAATGAGTGGTTTGGGCAAGATCAAACCATGACTTATGCAGCTTTTGGCATACATAAAACATTGATTGAGCAAGAAGGGTTTGACCCAAACACCGAAGAGTATTACACTGAACTGGATAATAGAATTAGATCCGAGTTCTCACATAAGTTTTCGGACAATAAAAAGTCTAATGCTCCTAGAGTTGCATCTGCTGGTAATACAGCGTCAAGGTCAGGAGCAAAGAAGAGTAGGACAGTCAAGCTGACTCCATCGCAGATTGCGATAGCAAAAAGATTGGGTGTTCCTTTAGAAGAATATGCAAAGCATGTGAAGGAGTAAGAATATGGCTACTACAAACAGAATTTCACGAGAGACCACAAGTCGTGCAAATACCTCAAGGAGAAAACCTTGGCAACCTCCAGCAAAGTTGGATGCTCCCCCAGCTCCAGATGGATATGAACATAGATGGATCAGAACCGCCATTCGTGGTGAGGATGATAAATCAAATGTTTTTTCTAGAATGAGAGAAGGATGGGAACCAGTCAAAGCCGAAGAATACGGTGATGTGGCTGCAAAGTATCCAGTTATTGAAGAGGGTAAAAACAAAGGAATTATTGGTGTCGGTGGTTTAATGTTGGCACGAATACCCACAGAAACGGTGCAAGAGAGAACTGAATATTTTCGGGAGCAGACCCGCAATCAAATGACAGCCGTGGATGAAAACTTGATGAGGGAACAACATCCCTCAATGCCTATCCATAAACCAGATAGGCAAAGTCGTGTAACCTTCGGTAAAGGAAGTAAAATGAATACTTCTGGATCCGAGTAACTTTTAGAAGGAGCAATAAATGGCTAATGCAAACGTAGCTTTTGGATTCAAGCCTGTTGGAAAACATGGTTCAAGTCCAGCGACTCAAGGTACGAGTCAATACTTTATTGCTAGTGATGCTTCCGCGATCTTTCAAGGTTCACCAGTCAAAGCCGAGTTAACTGGCGGAACTATTCAGATCGGATCTGCAACTGGTAACGGAGACCAATTACTTGGTGTCTTTGCTGGATGTGAGTATGTGGATGCTTCCACTGGCAAGTTAAGGTTCAATAATACCTGGCCTGGTTCTGGGTCAGCTAATACTGACTTTGACATCAAAGGGTTTGTGTATGACGACCCATCACAGAGATTTATAATCGCTGCTGATGGTGGTAACACAAGCAGAGCAACTGCTAAAGTAGATATCTTCAAGACTGCTGACATAGTTGATGGAACAAGTGGTAGCACTACTACTGGCATTTCTTCTGCTAAGTTAGATATATCAACTGCTGAAGATACAGATACATCAAATTGTGTGATGATTTTAGGAATTCACGAAGATGTATCTAATGCAGATCACACTGCTGCTGGTGTTTCATACATAGTGAAAATCAACAA
>LUMI01000009.1_pt1 | contig 58082 bp, 59 predicted proteins | sample 729681 | NCBI WGS metagenome assembly LUMI01 (sample SAMN03860267, study PRJNA289734) | marine metagenome | biome: seawater column; feature: ocean; material: water; isolation source: Red Sea water column Station 34 - depth 10m | place: Saudi Arabia: Red Sea | collected 2011-10-15 | depth 10 m
ATTAGAATTGTTAACAATTTTTATAGTTCCTACATTCGAAGATCTTTCTATAATTTCTTCAACAGTAAGATTTAGTGGTTCATGCTTTAAAAAATCTTTGAAGCATCCTTTAAATCCTTCATAATTATCATCACATGATCCATCGATAATTTCTATCTCATCTTCGACTAAGTATGAATTATTCTCATCAACGATATCCGATTCTATTAATGATCCTATGGTAAATATTTTAAGTGCTGAACCAGGTTCGTAGTTTGCTCTTGCACTTATAAGGTCAATATCAAAATATTTATTATCTGAGGATGATGTCTCTGAAGAAATAAGAACTTCGCCTGTTAAAGAATTTGCAAAAACAACTGAACACTTAAAAGCTCCTGTATCGAGTAATGCATCATTGCAGAGATTTTCCGTCAAATATTGTAATTCAGAGTCGATAGCAAGTACTAAATCTTCTCCATGTTTTGGTTGAATTGTCTTAATTTCACCTTGTGGAATTATTGCTCCATTTGGTGCTGATTCATACCTTAATTCTCCATTCTGTCCTTGAAGAAAATTATCAAAATATAGTTCAAGTCCCTCTATTCCATTTCCATCTGGATCAACTAGTCCTATTAGATTGGATGTTGATTCATCATAAACATTTCTTTTATTTGATTGCTCTAAATGTACACCTTTATAATTCCAAGATTTAATTTTTTGACCAGTTTCAAAATCAACATTACGTTTAAGATAAAAAAAGCGAGAATTTTCGGTAATTTCATTTAAAATTTTATTCTCATCAATTCCTAATATTGGGGACAATATTTTAATGAGGCCTAAATCGTTTATCTCATTTGGTCTAATCGCTACATTGTAAGATTGGATGCTACTGGCCAGTACGTTAAAATGTTTATCATATATTGTTCCCCTTTTTGCTTCTAGAACTTCTACCCTTTCCCTGTAAGATAACGCTTGATCTTGAAAGTGATCAGATTCGATAAATTGTAAAGAATATACTTTTTGAATAAATAGATATGAGCCAAACAATACAAAAGAAAATATAGTTAAGAATAAAAAATTTAATTTCAGTCTATTTCTGCTAAATCTCATCTACTAAAACCCATTACAGTAGGACTCATTTCTTCAATGTCATTAAGTTTGTATGGGGTTTCAAGATCTAGGTTCAAGTTATTAACCCTTAGCCTGACATATGAATTTAATTTGGATAAATTTTCAATATTTTCAAACGAATATTTCTTAATGTATTCAACATTTATATTTGCTCTAGAGCGTTCGAGTTCTACAATTTCATTGTTAATTGATGAAAGTTCATTTGAAATTTCATTCATTTTTATATTTATAAAAAGTGAAAAAATAACAGATATTGATAAGAGTGAATATATTAAACGAAAAATATATTTTTTTCTCATAATTTAATCACGTACCTTAATGTTGCAGATTTTGCTCTTGAATTAGTTTCTATTTCTTTATTGCTGGGGTAATATTTTTTTTTGTTTGGAAATTTAAAACTTTCTACATTGTTACAAACACATATTGCAATTGAAGGGTCACAAGTACAACCAATGGTTAGCTCGTTCATAAAATTTTTAACAATTTTATCTTCAAGGGAATGATAAGAAATGCAAACTATCACTCCATTTTTTGAAATTACATCTTTTATACTGGTTAATGACTTTTTTAACTCATCTAACTCGTCATTAACTTGAATTCTTATCGCTTGAAAAATTCTTCGAATACTTTTTTCAATATAAATTGGATTTTGTTTTGGTAAAGCATCTTTAATTAGTTTTACCAAATCCTTTGTTTTGTAAATTGGCCGATTATCTACTATTTTTTTTGCAATTGAACTTGAATATCTTTCCTCTCCATAATTTTGAAAAACTAGTTTTAATTCTTTATAAGAAAATGAATTCAATATATTTTCAGCAGTTAAAGATTCTTGTTGATTCATTCTCATATCTAAATCAGAATTAATTGAATATGAAAACCCTCTAGATGGTGTATCTATTTGATGACTTGAAACTCCAAGATCATAAAGAATTCCACTAATTGGAGTAAATGAATTCTTTTCTAAATAATCTTTAATTTCTGAAAAGTTTAACTGAATTACATTGTGATTATTCTTTTTATTTGCAATCGAATCATAATCACGGTCAAAACCAATCGCAGTAAATTTTTTTTCTAAATCAATAAATTCAAAATGAGAGCCATCGCCATAAGTTGCATCAATAAAATAACCCTCTGGAACATCTTTTAGTAAAGAAGAGATTTCTTCTTTCATAACGCCAACATGTGGCATGTACCCAACCCTGTTACTGTTCATACCCAGCTCTCTAGAACTGGCACCAATTGGAAAGTTGGGCGGAGTAAGGGTGTTCCAATTTAGTTGTCTAGAGAGCTGGCTATGAACTTATCCTTTCACTTCGTTAATATTTGCAAATTCATGATCTGCTTCATTTTGAATTTTTTTCCAAACCTTTGAAGACCAAATTTCAATTGTGTTTCCTGTACCTGTAACAGTAACGTCACCATTAATTGGAATACTGCTGTAATCTCTTAAGTTCTCAGGAATTTGAATCCTTCCGGCTGAATCAAGTTTTGAGTCAACAGCGCCACTAAATATAGCTCTTCTTAGTTGACGTGATGATTTTTCAGTTACAGGAAGGTCAGCCATTCTTTCTGAAAGAAGCGACCAACTTTTCTTTGTAAGTATCTGTAGACAGTTATCTTGTCCCTTGGTGACTACACAGCCCTGTTGGAGCTCTCTTCTAAACTTCGATGGAATAACTACTCTACCCTTCGAGTCCATTGTGTGTTGATACTCACCAAGGAACACTTTTATCCGCCTTTCGTGCCTTGAACCACTTTGTGTCATTATATGACACTATATGACACTTTGCAACACAATTTAAAAAAAATTTTTTATGCTGATATGAGAAATTCTTTCCACTCCGGATCGGGATTAGAGCCAATAATTGTTTTAATCCAAAAATTACCTTCTGGCTTTAAAGGTGCTTGAACTAGCTTTAATATTGTTTGATTTAAATACTTATCTGCTTTTATAAGATTACATTTTTTACAACATGCAACAACATTCTGCCATTCATGTTGTCCCCCTTTTGATTTTGGAATTATATGATCAATTGACTCTGCTTGGCTACCACAATATTGACAAATATATTTGTCTCGTATAAAAATATTCTCGCGATTTAAAGCAACTCTTCTTGCATATGGTGCTTTTACGTAATAATTCAAGGCAGCAACTTTTGGAATAGTGATTGTTGATGACTCAGATCTTATTTCAAAATTTGAATTTTTTATGACATTTATTTTGTTGGATAGTAAAAGTGATATAGATCTTTTGGCTGATGCAATAGAAAGTGGCTGATAAGTTGCATTAAGTATCAACGTTCTATGATTTTCAAAATTGTTCATAATTAGATTTTAGAAGAGAAAAAGTAATTACGCTTGTAACTGTTGAGATTGGATATCATCTTCAACTCTTGTTAAAAGATTTAAGAATCTCTCTTTATCAAGCTCGAACTTTGAAATGTCTTCTTCAACTTCTTTGGCAACAAAATCAATAGTTTCAAAGAATGCCAATTGCCCTTGCTTTAGAGCGTCAAAAACTTCGTTTTCCTCAACTGAATAAATTGTTTCTCCGTCAGAAATAAGTTTTGTTTTTGATAACTGATCTTGTAAATCACCATTTCTGGTTAAATACCTCCATGCACGTCTTACTCTTTGAATACTCATTCCATTATCTAATAATGTTTTGATTACTTTAAGTGAAACAATATCTCTAAATGAATATAGTTTTGGAACTCCTGGCTTACCGAAAGAAGACTGAATACTTGGAGAAACTAATTTAACTTTGTCCCAATACCTTAATTGATGAGATGTGCATCCTGATAAATAGCATGCTTGTTTAGATGTAAACGCGTCTTTCTTCAATCCCTTACTCCTTATTAAAATCAGACGTATTATTTAATTTAATTAATACTATTTGTTTTGTCTAGAGGTATCTTTGTTTCTTACCAATTTATAGATTTGTTTAAAATTCCACTCCTGAATATTTTCAGCATTGAGTAGCGATCTAGTGTTGGTGACAAAAACATATCCTGACAGGGCCATTACTACAAATCCAACAACTGCAAATGCAGCTTGTATTGTATAAGTTCCAATCATTGTGAAAAATCCAAGAATAAAAGTTATGAATGAAATTGATATTCTAGCTCTTGAAAAATTTGACAATGTTAAATTCTCAACAGCTTTCTCAAGTTTTGGATCATCTTTAGACAGACCCAATTCTATTTGCTTTAATATTTCTTCTTCTTTTTTATTCAAACCCATATGAAGATTTTAATATATTCTGAAACTACTCTGTAATTAAGATGAATATATTTTTAAGGCATGGAGAAGTTAAAAATCCTAAAGATATTTTATATTACAATATACCTGGATATGAACTATCAAAACTCGGCAAGTCACAAGCTGAACATTCTGCTGAAGTTTTATCAAAAGATTTTAAAATAGAACAGATTATTTCCTCACCACTCCTCAGAGCTAGACAGACATCTGAAATAGTTAGCAATAAATTAAAAATGGAATTTTCTATATCTGAGAAGATAACGGAATGGGATGGATTGTTAAATTGGAAAGGTTATACATTTGATGAAATTACTGAAACTAATGAGTATTTAATCTACAACGATGATCCGACTGAACTTAGTACCAATGAATCTTTTTTTGAAACATTTCAAAGAGTTGAGGAGTTGTACAACAATAATAATCATACATTATTTGTAACACATCAGGACACAATTAGATCATTCATGTTTTATAAATTAAAGTCTAAGAAATTTAACCAAGATAAACCGGGCCATTGTGAATTACAATATATTGAAAATGATACTCTTCAAAAATATACTAACCCCGTCTAGGTAAGTATATTATAAAGTATAATTAAAAAAATTCCAAAAAATGAGCAAAAACTAATTACTCCAACCAATGGTTCTATTGTTCTTAATATTTTTGAGTTTACTTTTTCAAGATAATATAAAACTAAATACTTACTTCCAAGAAAAGATAGGAACCCTGCAGCGATGAAATATACAAAACTAAATAACGATAACCATGGATTTACAAAATTCATCTTATATTACAATACTCATGCGTATGGTATTTAGTAAAAAATTTAAATTTATTGTATATTTTGTAGTAATTCTTTTGTCTATTTATATAGGTTACGTATTGGGTATTACTTTTTGTTCACAAAACTGTCAAACTACAATTTTTATTAACATTTTTATAACAAATGTCGTTATGGTAGGTGGTGTTTTTACACTTGTTAGGTTGTCCGAAAAATCAATTACAGAATGGAATGACGATAATTACTATGAAAAAGATTGAATTACTTTAATTATTTTTTTTATATTTTTCGAATCAATATCCTTATGTAAAACAAACCTAACAACTTTTTCTCTCAGATATCCTGCTTTAATTTTGCTTTCCAATAACCTTTCTAAAAACTTATCTGAATTTTCAAGAGAAACAAATTCTAATAAAACCATATTTGTCCCTTTATAAACAACTGAATCCAAACCTTTAATCTTATCTTTGTTAATTGTTAATTCATCATAGATTTTTCTAGCTTTTTTATGATCGTCTAATAAATTTTCCCGATTAATTAATGCAAATTTAGCAGCAGATGCAATTATTCCAACTTGCCTCATCCCCCCTCCTATCTTTTTTCTATATTCACGGGAATCATTTATAAAACTTTTTGTTCCAAGAAGTATTGAACCTATTGGAGCTCCAAGTCCTTTTGAAAAGCAAAAAGTTAAACTGTCACAGTACTCTCCATAATTAGATTTTGTATCATTTTCTAAAATTGCATGCCAAACACGAGCACCATCTACGTGAAGTTTTAAATTATATGAGGAAGTGTACTCGTATAGTTTTTGTATATCCTCAAAAGGAATAATTGATCCCCCTGATGATAAATGAGTATTTTCAATTGCGACGGTAGATATATTTGGTTTATGATAAAAAGATTTTTTAATTTGAGTATCTAAGTCCTCTAAATCTAAATTGCCATCTTTATGCTGAACATTTCTAAATTGAATTCTTGACAAAAATGATGCTGCACCATGTTCATAGTTTTGAATGTGAGAATCAGATGTTGTAATTACCTCATCACCTGGGTTGGTATGGTTAAGTAACGATATTTGATTACCCATAAGACCAGACGAAACAAATAAGCCAGCTTCAAACCCAAGAAGGTTTGCAGTAAATTCTTCAAGTTCATTAACTGTTGGATCTTCTTTATACTCATCGTCTCCAACTTCTGCTGTAATTATATGTTCAAGCATCTCTTTCGAGGGCTTAGTTACGGTATCAGACCTTATGTCAATCATTTTTTAATTCAAGCACTGTTTCTCAATCTCATCAATTTGTTTATTAAATGATTTTTTTTCAGATAGTACATAAATTATTTCAAAGTTATCTTGACTAATTGTTTTACCATCGAAGCTGAGGTCCTTTGTGCAATAACTTACGTTCAATTCTTTTGATTTAGCTTTAGAATGAACTTCTATTTTTTTTAGTAGATTAATTATGTCTCCCTCCCATTGGTTGGTCCCTAAACCATATTTAAGGGCTAGGGCATTTAATTTTTGTGATGAACCACCAATAACTAGATTTACGTTATTCTCTTCATAATTTTTATTAGCAATTATTTTTTTGATAACTTCTTCAATATTGTTGTCATAAATATCTTTTTGTATTTCATATTTATCATCACCAATGCCAATACCTAGATTAAAATTTTTAATTTCCATAAGCGGATTTATATAATTTTCCATTAAATCATTTATTTCTCTTTTTCTAATATTTAATACCATTGACCCTATTTTGAAATTTCTTTCATATTTATCTAATTTCGATAATGCATCCATTATTTTGTAAACAGGAAGTTTCTTTATCTCTGGATTTATGCTGTGATCAAAAACATAAACTGTTTTGATTTCTAAATTATTTAATTTATCAATTTTTTTTTGGTATTCCTCCTCAAAGAAAGAACCATTTAAAAGTATTGAGTTATTATTCACTATTTAAAGCTAATAGTGCTGCACCTAACATCCCTGAATCTTCACGGGCTTTGCTTAATTTAATTTTTGGAAAATTTCTGTTAGGGAATTCAAAGTTTTTACTGATGTACTCATCAAGTAATGGAAGAAAATCATATGGGCTTTTAGTCATGCTGCCACCAATAACAAATATATCATTATCGAACAGTTCAAATAAGGAAATTAAAGCATTTGAAGTATTTTGTATTATTTCATCTCTCGCATGCTTTTCGTAATCTTCAAGATCAATTGATCGATCAAATAATAGAGAGCCAACTTTTTCTTCATAAAAAATATTAGATAATTTTGTTTCTTTGTTTATTTCGTATAATTCCTGACACTTTTTTGTCCAAGCTTTTGCAGATATTACATCTTCTAAATAGGATTTTTCATTAATCAAGATACGTCCTATTTCACCCGCATTTCCACTTCCTTTAAATATTTCTGAATTATAAATTATCCCCCCTCCTACTCCAGTACCAAATGTAAGCATTATCAAATTTTTATAATCATTTTTGAAATGTGATAAATATTCAGAATATGCAGCTAAGTTTCCATCATTCTCTAAGTAAATTTTTTTCTCTTTAGCAAATCCAAGTTTTTTAAAATCGATAGAAAATTTCATATTTGTACCATATTTAAAAATATGATTATCGTTATCTACAAAACCTGGCATGCCGAGTGAAACTTTATGAGTTTCATCAGAGAATCTATCATGAATTTCTTCAATTAATGAAATGAAAGTATCTTCTCTTTTTGGGGTATCTTCTATAAATTTTTCTCGAATTTTAAGTTTTTCATCGACAAGTCCACCTTTAATTGTCGTTCCACCAACATCGAATGCTAAAACCTTCATATTTTTAATGATTCTAAATCTAAATAGCTACTAGTTGAGCGAAAATATCCAATATTAATACATTTTGTACTTCCAAGTATCCATTCATATGCTTTTGGTTGATGTACGTCTCCAAATAATGAAAATTTTGGCTTTTTGTCTTCTATAAACGTCTTTAAACTTTCCCACCCTTGTTCTTTTTTATTTGTAATAACATCCGTTATCAATTCATCAATAAAAGGAGGTGCATGAGTACATATAATGTCTACATTTCCTAATTTTTCTAATTTAGTTTTAAACTCTTCTTCTGAAATTTCTCCTCTTGCATTTATTGGTGTTGGAACTCCTCCACCAGCAAAACCAAGTTTAATGTTTTTATAATCAAGAACTTTCCCGTCAATATTTGTAACATTTTTTGTTTTAGTTTCTTCAAGTATTTCAAGACTATCTACATTGCCGGGGATTACAAATACTTCAAAATTTTTGAGTAACTTAAATACATCTTCATACTGCTTGTATATTGAATCTTGTATTTTTTGCTGTTTTAATTCCCTATCTTCTGAAAATAATTGTTCCCACATTTTTTTTCTTTTAGAAAAATCATGTTTTTTTCTAAGATTCATTAACTCGTTTACATTTTCTTCACCAAAGACATCTTTTGCGATACCCTCTCCATTTCTGTAATCTATCCAATTGATTAAATCTCCCAAAATTACCAATGGTCCCTTGTCTTTAGGCAATGTACTTAAGGAATCTAATCCATGATGAATATCTGATATAAAAATCATTATTAATTTATGAGGTAACCGCTCCTGAATCAGCTCCTGAAACTAATTTAGAGTATTTACTTAAAACTCCAGATTTGTATCTTGGTTCAGGAAGTTTATAGGACTCAAACCTTTTTTTAATTTCAGATTCTGTCAATTCCAAGTTCAACTCTCTTTTTGATAAATTCAAATTTATTAGATCACCATTTTGACATATTGCAATAGGTCCTAGATCAAAACTTTCTGGTGTTACGTGGCCAATACATAAACCAGTAGTTCCACCCGAAAATCGACCATCAGTAATCAACAGGACATCTTTTCCTAAACCTGCACCTTTTATTGCAGCTGTAATTTGAAGCATTTCTCTCATACCTGGACCACCTTTCGGCCCCTCGTTTCTAATTACAACGACATCTCCTTTTTCAATCTTGTTATTGAATAAGGCATCTAAAGCATCTTGTTCACTTTCAAAAACATTTGCAGGGCCAGAAAATTCGTTCACTTCAATACCCGCTGTCTTTACAACAGATCCGTTTGGTGAAAGTGTCCCATTTAAAATAGCTATTCCTCCTTCTTTTGAAATTGGATTGTTTGGGAACGAAACTACATCTTGATTTTTTGGAATATCAATATTTTCTAAATTTTCACCAACAGTTTTTCCAGTTACCGTTAAACAGTTAGGATCAATTAATTTATTCTCAAGAAGGATTTTAGAAACTACTGGAACCCCTCCAATTTTGTCAAGATCAACCATATGATATTTTCCAAACGGTTTCATATCTGCAAGATGTGGAACTGATTTACCAAGATCATCAAAAGTATTTAGATCAAGATTAATTTTTGCTTCATAGGATATAGCTAACAAATGCAATACTGCGTTTGTGCTGCCTCCAAGGGCTAATACTGTTGTAATTGCATTTTTAAAAGCCTCTAGGGTCATGATATCTCTTGGTTTTATGTCTTCTTTCAATAAATAATTTAATTGCAAACCTGACTCTTTTGCTGCTGTTCTTAACCTTTGATCTTCAGCTGGGATTGACGCAGTGCCAGGTAAACTCATCCCAATAGCCTCTCCTACAGAAGCCATTGTGTTAGCTGTAAACATCCCTGCGCAAGAGCCTTGTCCTGGACAGGCATTACATTCTATTTCATACAACTCTTCTTCGCTAATTATCCCCTTTTCGAAAGCACCAATTCCCTCAAAAACATCCACTATAGATATATCTTTTCCTTTGTAGACTCCCGGAAGGCTACTTCCACCGTATAAAAAAATTGCTGGTCTATTTATTCTTGCTGATGCCATTAACATTCCAGGTAATGATTTATCGCAACCTGCAATTGTTACCATTCCATCAAACCTTTCTGCATGCATAACTAGCTCTACAGAATCTGCAATGACTTCCCTTGAAACCAATGAAGCCCTCATGCCCTCATGCCCCATTGATATTCCATCTGAAACGGCTATTGTAGAAAAAATCAATCCAGCTGAATCAGTACCATTTACTCCCTCTTTTGCATGAATTGATAATTCTGGTCCAGTAAGATTACATGGAGTAACTTCATTTCCAGCAGAGACAATTCCAACTTGAAACTTATTGAAGTCATCATCTTGCAAACCTACCGCTCTGAGCATCGCTCGTGCAGCAGATTTTTCAACTCCTTGTGTTACGTCATCAGAAAATTTAACCATAAATTAAGAATAGATAAAATATACTACAAAATCACTTAATTAAAAGGTCGAATTCATGAATAACATTTTGAGAAACCTCTCTTTTATAGAATGTTTCTTTGTTTATTGTATTTAATCTGTCGACTCTCCATAAAGCCCATACAGAATATAACCGTATTATCTCACTGTCTGAATAAAGGAGTTGATTAAATAATTCGTGGCTGTTTGGTAGAGGATTATTCGCAAGTGCAATTATTGCATTTCTTTTCAAGTAATCTGCATCTCTCTTTGGAACGTAAAACCATGAGAATTTTGAAATTAGTTCATAATTATCCATATTTATTATTTCTATAAGATCTACTTCGAATGTTTTATTTATATTGATTAATTTATTCTGACCTGGAGGACATGATAAAAGACAGTCATCACATCCGTAAAACCTATTTGCAATTTTGATTCTTATTTCATGAGGAATTATTTTTGGAGATTGCAACCAATAAGATATACACTTATTTGAATCAATTTGATATTCGTTATCAATCGCACCGGTTGGGCATGAAATTTGACACATATTACAGGTACCGCATGAATATGATGCTTCACTTGGTGATTTAAAATCTTTTTCAACATATAAGTTGCCAATTAACTGCCATGGCCCCACAGTAGGAGTCAACATCATCGAACTTTTACCTTGCCAACCCATTCCAGACTTTTCAAAAAATAACCTGTCATAGTGACTTGGATTGTCGATAAATTCATGAGTTTTTATATTTAGATCATCAAAATGATTCTTCAAAATATTAATAAATTGTTTAATTGGCTCGTAATAGTCGTTAACAGCGAATCTTGCTATGGAACCTTTACCTAAAGGGCTAGCAATACTTGTTTTATAATTTTCCCCGTAATTAAAACTGATAATAATACAAGATTTTGCCCACTTAAATTTATCTCCTAACCCAGAATAATCAGGATTAGAAAAGGTAAATTTCATGTCAGCATGTTTGTTTTCATTTTTGACGTGTTTTATTTCCTCTGATTTATTAACAAGTGAAGGCAAACTCACAGTTGATACACTCATATATTCGGGAACATCAATATTGTGTTTATTTAAATAATTAATTAAATTTATGTCTTTCATTTTTATAAGGTTTAACTATAGTTATTCATAATGAAAAAAAGTGTAATTTTAATTTCTTTACTAGTATTAGTGCTTATGTAGCGCTCATTTACTAGTATTGAGCGCCTCCCCAAAATAGGGAGGTTTTTTTTTGAAAGAAATGATATGAGTGAAGAAAAATTAAGTGGAGCTGAACTTGTCGTAAGAAGTTTAGAGTACATGAATATATCAACTATTTTTGGTTTACCTGGTGGTGCAATATTACCTGCCTATGATCCGCTATATGACAGTCCAATAAGACATATCTTGGCCAGACATGAACAAGGGTCTGGACATATGGCAGAGGGATATGCACAAGCAACGGGTGAATTGGGAGTTGTAATTGCTACTTCTGGCCCAGGTGCAACTAACTTAATTACCCCACTTACAAATGCACTGATGGACTCTACTCCTCTTCTAGCAATAACTGGTCAGGTAGCTTCCGAAGCAATTGGTAATGACGCTTTCCAGGAAGCGTACACTGTTGGATTAACTATGGCTGCAACAAAACATAACTACTTGATAACTAGTGCAGAAGAGATACCACAAGTGTTACTTGAAGCAAAACATATTGCTACGACTGGAAGACCTGGCCCTGTTCTTGTTGATATACCAAAAGACATATTAAATCAAAAAGTTGAATGGATTGAGCCTAAATTAATAGAAATGCCAGGATACAAGCCAACATTAGAACCAAATCCAAAAATGATTAGTCAAGCGGCTGAATTGATAAAACAATCAAAAAAACCAATTCTTTATGTAGGTGGCGGAATTATTCATTCCAAAGCAAATCAAGAGCTATTTGAACTGGCAACGAAATTTAAAATTCCAGTTGTAACAACATTGATGGGAAGAGGTGCATTCCCAGATGGAAATGAACTATGTTTTGAAATGCCTGGAATGCATGGTAACTATACAGCGACTACATCAATTCAAAAATCAGACCTCTTAATTGCTATTGGTGTGAGGTTTGATGATAGAGTTACTGCAAATCCAAAATTCTTTGCTCAAAATGCAAAAGTCATTCATGCAGATATTGATCCTGCAGAAATTGGAAAGATTAGAGAGCCTGAAGTTCCAATAGTTGGAGATGCAAAAAGTGTAATAACTGGATTAATTGAAAAATTAGCTGATACAGATTTAAATACATCAGATTGGCTTGATGAACTAAATCAAATGAAAAAGGAATATCCTCTTTCATATAATCAAGAAGAAAAAGGGCCTTTAAAAGTTCCTTTTGTACTAGAAGAGTTACAAAAACTAGCCGACGATGATGCAATTGTTGTTTCAGGGGTTGGTCAACATCAAATGTGGATATCACAACATTGGAATTTTACGTCCCCCAATACCTGGTTAAATTCTGGTGGTTTAGGAACAATGGGTTATTCCTTACCTGCAGCTATTGGTGCAAAAGCAGCCTATCCAGATCGTCAAATTTTAGCTTTAGATGGTGATGGATGTTTCCAAATGACATGTCAAGAATTGATCACTGCTTCAACTGAAAATATTCCTATAAAAATTGTTGTCTTTAACAATGGAAATCATGGAATGGTTAGACAATGGCAAAAAATATTTTATAAAAATAGATTCTCTGCATCAGAATTAACACACCATACACCTGATTATGTTGCCCTTGCAGAATCAATGGGGGCTACAGGGTTAAGAATGATTGAAAAATCTGATGTAAAAAAAGTTTTTGAAAAAATGTTAGAAATTGATGACAAACCTGTCCTTGTAGAGTGCATAGTTGATCCAGAAGATATGGTTTTCCCTATGGTTCCAGCAGGAGGAAGTAACGATGTTGTTATTCTAAATGAGGATGATCTAAAGAAATTATGAGTGAGAGAATATTAAGCGTACTCGTTGAAGATAAACCAGGTGTATTAGCTCGAGTTGCCTCAACGATATCTAGAAGAGGGTTTAATATAAACTCTTTAGCAGTAGGACCAACAAATATTGAAGGTAGATCAAAAATGACAATTGTTACTGAACTTGAATCAGTTGAACAAGTCAAAAAACAGTTAAACAAATTAATTAATGTAATAAAGATTGTTGAACTTGACCCTGATAATACTATTGAATCTGAGGTCCTTTTATTAAAGGTTTCAATAAACAAAGATACTCAAACTTCTGTGATTGAAAAAGCATCCTTATCAGGAGCAAAATCAGTTGATGTCGGACAAGACTATGCCGTTTTTGAAATGACTGGTTCTTCAAAAGACCTTGATAAGTTAGAAAATTTATTGAAGCCATTCGGGATAATTGAAATGATTAGAGGTGGCAGAATAGCCATACAAACAAAATTATAGGAGAAGTTATGTCAGCAAAAATTATATATGATGACTCAATTGATGTTGAGCTTATTAAATCAAAAAAAGTTAGTGTAATTGGATTTGGTAGTCAAGGCCATGCGCATGCTTTGAATCTACATGACTCAGGTGTTGATGTAACAGTTGGTCTAAGAGAGGAATCAAATTCTTTCGAAAGGGCAAAAAAAATGGGTTTAAAAGTAGAAAATCTTGAGAATGCTACAAAGGATGCAGACGTCGTAATGCTTTTATTGCCTGATCAACTTATGGCGGATGTATATGAAAAAGATATAGCCCCCTTTATGAAAGAGAGCTCGACTTTGTTTTTTGCACATGGATTTAATATACATTTTGGTGAGATTGTACCTCGTGAAGATATTTCAATAGCAATGATTGCTCCTAAAGGTCCAGGCCATTTATTGAGAAGAACTTATGAAGAAGGATCTGGTATGCCTTGTTTAGTTGCGGTCGAAAAAGATTTAAATGACAACACAAAAGATTTGGCCTTATCTTATGCGTCGGCAATAGGTGGAGGAAGAGCAGGAGTATTAAACACAACATTTAAAGAAGAAACTGAAACAGATTTATTTGGTGAGCAAGTTGTTTTATGTGGTGGTTTGACTGAGTTGATACGTAATGGATTTGAAACATTAGTGGAAGCTGGATATCAACCTGAAAGTGCTTATTTTGAAACATTACATGAAGTCAAGCTGATAGTAGACCTAATGTATGAAGGTGGGTTTGAATGGATGAGACACTCCATATCAGATACAGCAGAGTATGGTGACTTCTCAAGAGGCTCAAGAATAATTACAGATGAAACTAAGAAGGAAATGAAAAAAGTGTTGGAAGAAATTCAATCTGGAGCTTTTGCAAAAGAATGGATGTCTCAAGCTCGTGAAGGTTCTCCCTATCTTAAACAAGAACGTGAAAAAGCATCAAACCATCAAATTGAAAATATTGGTAAAGAATTAAGAAATATGATGCCTTTTTTAGATGCTAAAGATATCAAAAAAGATATATGAGTTCTGACCAGTTAATTATTTTTGACACCACCTTGAGAGATGGTGAACAAAGCCCAGGAATTGCTCTTACGCCGTCTGAAAAACTCCTAATTGCTCAACAATTAGAGAAACTAAAAGTTGATGTTATAGAAGCTGGTTTTGCTGCTTCCTCCCCCGGGGATTGGGAAGGAGTTAATCTCATTGCAAATAATATCGAAAATTCTACTATTGCCTCTCTAGCTAGGTGTGTTCAAGAAGATATTGAACAAGCTCATGAAGCAATAAAAGTTGCAAAGAAATCAAGAATACACGTATTTACCTCTACTTCTGATATTCACATGGAACACATGCTCAGAAAAACAAAAGAAGAAGTCTTGAAAGATGCTAAGGAGTCAGTAAGATTTGCCAAGAAACTTTGTGAAGATATCGAGTTTTCAGCGCAAGATGCAACAAGAACAGACCATGATTTTTTAATAGAGATATTAAAGGTTGCTGTTGAAGAAGGCGCAACCACAATAAATGTTCCTGACACTGTTGGGTATGCGACACCTAGTGATTATCTTGAGCTATTGAAAAAAGTTTACAGTGAAGTCAGAGGAAAAAATGAGGATGTAATCATCTCGACACATTGTCACAATGACTTAGGGCTTGCAGTTGCAAACTCATTAACAGCTATAAATGCTGGAGCGAGACAAATTGAAGGTGCGATAAATGGAATTGGAGAAAGAGCAGGTAATACATCAACAGAAGAAATAATCATGGCAGTCAAAACCAGACAGGATCAATATGGTGTTGAAATAAATGCTGAAACTACAGAAATTTCAGAGACGTCGAGACTTGTATCAAAACTAACTGGATACCCAGTTCAATACAACAAAGCAGTCGTAGGAAGAAATGCATTTAGTCATGAATCAGGAATACATCAGCATGGTTATTTAAGAAATACAATGACATATGAAATTATGACTCCTGATTCAGTTGGACAAGAGTCAAAAATAGTACTTGGTAAACATTCTGGTAGAGCTGGTTTTAAAGACGCTTTAGAAAAACTTGAAATTGATATTGATGAAGAAACATTCAATATAAGTTTTGAAAAATTTAAAAAGTTAGCAGATAGAAAGGGTGAAATTGTTGAAAATGAACTTCGAGCAATTATTGGTCAAGTTGAAATCAATGAAGCACCAGTGAAGCTTGTATCTGTATCAGTAAACAGTAAGGACCAATTTGCATCAGCAAAAATTACTTTAAGTGTTAATGGTGAAAATAAAACACAAGAAGCTGAAGGTGATGGAATGATTCATGCAGCATTCAAAGCTGTAAAAGAAATATTACAGTCTGAGGCTGTATTAATAGACTACAGAGTTGAGAGTATAACTAAAGGAGCTGATGCTACAGCTGAAATTGTAACTATTATAAATGATGGACACAATCTTAAACAAGGAAGAGCTGTATCAACTGATGTGGTACAGGGTTCAGTTGAATCTTTTTTGAATGCATTGAATAGGTAATATGAAAAAATATAAGATATCAGTTATTGGTGGAGATGGTACTGGACCAGAAGTAGTTGATGAAACAATTAAAGTTTTGGAGCATACAAAATCAAAATTTAATGTTGAATTTGATTTTGTTGAAAATGATTTAGGTGGAGATAGGTATTTAAAATCTGGAGATCTAGTAACAGACTTAGACATCGAACAACTTGGTAATAGTGACTCAATACTTTTAGGAGCTATAGGACATCCAGACGTTAAACCTGGAATTCTTGAACAAGGAATTCTTTTAAAATTACGTAAAGAATTTGACCAGTACATAAATCTTAGACCAGTTGTTTTATACGAAGGTGTTGAAACGCCACTAGCAAATAAAACACCAGATGATATCAATTTTGTTGTTGTGCGTGAAAATACAGAAGGTTTATACGCTGGTGCCGGTGGCTACATTCACTATGGAACAGATAAAGAAGTAGCAACTCAAGAATCTATAAACACACGTAGCGCTATACAAAGATGTATTGAGTATGCTTTTGAATTTACAAGTAAAAATAATAGAAAAAAAATAACACTCTGTGCTAAAACAAATGTTTTGACATATGCTCATGATTTATGGGAAAGAGTGTTCTATGAGGTTGCAGAAAAATATCCAGATATAGAAACGGACTATGGCCACGTTGATGCAGTTTGTATGTGGATGGTAAAAAATCCAGAGTGGTTTGATGTGATAGTAACAGATAATATGTTTGGAGATATTATCACAGACTTGGGTGCAATGATACAAGGAGGAATGGGTATCGCTGCAGGCGGTAACATTAATCCAAATGGAGTTTCAATGTTCGAGCCAATTGGAGGATCGGCTCCAAAATACACAGGTAAAAATGTGATAAATCCCCTTGCCTGCATTGCTGCTGCTTCAATGATGCTTGATGTATTAGGTGAAAAAGAATATGCCAATGAAATAGAAAAATCAATTATAAAAACTGCTCAGAATCTTGACTCTCTATCTGCCGGAAAAATGGGTATGAGTACCTCAGAGGTCGGAGACATGGTAAAAGAATTTATCTTGACTAATGGAGAATGAAAAAACTTATCTCCAAAATTTAATACTAAATAGAAGAATCGTCAGAAACTACATTGATTCAGACAAGCCTTATCCCGACCTATCTGAAATATCAAAACTAACAATAAAAATTCCAACTGCTGGTTTTTCAAGAGGGATAGAAATTATCTCAGTAGAAGACAAAAAAAATATTCAAAAATTAGCAATTTTTGCAAATGAAAAAAATTACTTAGATAAAGGATTTAGTAAATGGATATCCAATTCAAAAGCAATTTTTTTAATTTTGATAAACGAAGAAGCTTATCATGAAAGATATAAAATGATGGATAAAGAAAATGAAACTAACTCTACAAATTGGAGTGTCCCATATTGGTATGTTGATGCTGGGGCTGCAATGATGAACTGTATGTTATTAATCGATGAGACTGGATTGAAGAGTGGATTTTTAGGTTCGCATAATATGGATATACCTAATATCAAGTCTCTATTAGATATTCCAGAAGAAATAAACATATTAGGCTTTGTAACAGCAGGTATTGAAGATTCTTCGAAGATGGTTAAAAAAAATAAAATTTACAAGAAAAAACTAGTGCACAAAGAAAAGTATGAAAAATAAGGAGATATCTTCGCTTACAAATCCTGAGCTTAAATTTTTAATCTCATTAAGGAAAAATAAAATAAGAAGATTAGAGAAGAAATCTCTAGCTGAAGGTTATCGAGAAAATATCCAACTTATTAACTCAGATTATGATATTGATACGCTTTATATATGTAATGAGTTATTTGTGGGAGAAAATAATTCTGAATTAATAGAGAAATTTAAAAATAAAAATGTAAGGATAGTTGAGTTAACAAAAAAAGTCTTTAGTGCATTATCATATCGTGACAAGCCTGACGGATTAATCTCTTTATTCTTTACAAAAGATTTAAATATTGAAAATGTTGATTTATCTGGACCAGTGTTGGTTGCAGATGCCATTGAGAAACCAGGAAACCTTGGAACAATGATTCGAACTGCAAGAGCATTCAATTTCCTTAATATAATATCGTCAGATGGAGTTACGGATATTTACAATCCGAATGTAGTAAGAGCCTCAATTGGTCATATTTTTAACATAAATCTATTCTCAGAAAAATCAGAGAAAATTGCTACAATTTTAAAAAATTTAAATTACGAAATAATTTCATTAGATCCATATTCAAAAAAAAGTATAAAATCTTATAAAACAAATATTAATTACGCATTAGTGATTGGGTCAGAGCAATATGGAATATCAGATGTATGGAAGGAGAATGCAACAGAAATGCTAAAAATTGATTCAGAAATTCAAGTTGATTCTCTGAATGCATCAGGAGCTGCGGCAATTGGAATGTGGGAGCTTTATAAAAACCATGATTGAAAAATTATGTATATTGGATATCGAAACAACAGGTTTTGAACCAGAGAATTCTGAAATATTGGAACTCTACATTCTTAAAGTTGCTGATAATGAAATTATCGATGAATTTTATAGCTTATTTAAACCAAATCAAAAAATAGAAAATTCTAATATCCATGGAATCACTGATGAGAAGGTTGAAAACGCACCTACTTTTCAAGAAATGGATAATGAGATAACTAATTTTGTAGAAGATACAATCTTGGTTGGACACAACATAAACTACTTTGACTTGAAATTTCTAAATTATTATCTGCAAAAACCATTAAAAAATAAAACAATCGATACTGTTCAATTAAGTAGAAAAAAACTTAATGAAAAAGTTAAAAATCACAAATTGATAACAATCGCGGAGTACTTTGATGTATCTAAACCAACGCATTCCGCAAAGGATGATGTAATTACAACTTTTGAAATTTATAAAAAACTATCGTCAATAGAATAAAATCGTGTCAGAAATATTTTTAAAATCGAATGATTTGAGTCTAGGTTACTCAAACCAAATAGTGATAAAAGGTATGAATCTTAATTTGTTTGATGAGAAAAATTATCAAATAATTGGAAAGAATGGAGCTGGTAAAACTACCCTTATGAACTTTATTTCATCAAATTTTGATGGTACAAATTTTGAGTCAAAAGTTGATAGATTAAAAATATCTGTAAATCAGATATCTTCTACCCCAACATTAATATATGATCTCACTCTTGAAGAAAACTTGAATTACTTCACCTCAGATTCATCGATATCGACAGAAGATAAATTAAATGTAGTATTCAAATATATACCAAGAGATTATTTGGATGAAAAAGTAAAAAATTTTTCAAGCGGAATGATTCGTCGAGTTGAATTATCGATAATTGAAATAAAAAATCCATCAGTGTTTTGTATTGATGAACCATTAAACTTTCTAGATTCAGAGGGAGTCTCATTACTAACAAACCTCATTAAAAAAAGATCTTCAAGTAGTAAATGTAATATATTGTCATCCCAAGAGTTTGTAAAACTTGATGACGTAGATTTTGAGGTTATAGATTTAGATGAAAATTAACAAGTATATCTTAAAAAAAGAACTTTTAATTGAGTTGAAAAATAGTTCTTCTCTCTTTTTAATAACGCCTACGATGTCTGTTTTGATAATAATTTTTCCAATTTTGATTGAGAATAGATTTGCGGTAGATGAAGATTTATTCATAATTTCACGTTTATTATTTTTAATTATTTTTTCAACCCTTTTTGCGATTAGAAAGCCTATAGTGTTAAATCAGTTAACCAAAGAATTAAATTTTGGTAATTACATGAAAACAGAGTTCTTCAATAGTAAGTCACTTGCTGAATTTTTAATTTTTCTTCCACAAGTCTTTATTTTAAACATACTATTTTCAGGATTTACAAACTCAAACGTAAACACCTCGTTAATTAATTTAATTTTATCTATGGTCTTTTTTGCTGTTAACGTTTGTATGATAAATATAATTTTTCAAATATTTACAAGTTTTAATAATCGATTCGTACAATTTATATTAATCGTTCCAATGTACCTTGCTCTTTCAATTTTTATAGGTCCTTTATGGCTAGGGTTAGGTCAGGAATTAGCTAATATTTATTTATTGATGTATTTAGGTATAACTATTTTTATATTTGGCACAACAAATTACTACATAGAGAAAGTTAATTTACGATGATGCTTTACGGACCGCTTCTTGTTTGGCTGCTAATAAGTGCGCTGGGTCCATTTGATACTGTTCAAGGGCCTTCATCAAAACTACTTTATGTCCACGTCCCTACTGTTTGGATTGCTTATCTTGCGTACACCCTGACTTTTATTTATTCATTGCTTTATTTAATTAAAAAAAATCCAAAATATGATTCAAGAGCAGTAGCAAATGCAAAATCAGGTGTTTTATTTACTGCAACTACCCTTATAGCTGGATCTGTATGGGGTAAATTTACATGGGGAACATGGTGGGTTTGGGGCGATGCCAGACTAAATTTAACTGCAATTCTGTTACTTGTTTATCTTGGATATTTAGCTTCACGAAGATTCAGTGATGATATCGCCAAAACTGCAAAAAATTCATCATTCATTGGTATTTTTGGAATTATTCAAATACCAATTTTACATTTCAGCGTTATTTGGTGGAGATCAGTTCATCAACAAGCATCCATATTAAGCCAGGAAACTGTATCAAGTGGAGATGCACCAATGTCCCCAGATATACTTACGACTCTTTTGATAAGTGTTGTATTGGTCACACTGGTTCATGTATTCTTATCAAAAAAATTCAGAATTACTGCTGATCAAATATGGGATGATTATCTAAATCCCAAATCAAGGGCTAAAATCTAAATAATAAGTGAAAAAAAATTTATTTTTTATCCTAATTGGAATTGTAATTATCGTTTTTGCAAGTATCAGAATTGCTTCGAATAATACCATTTATTATTACACAACTACTGAGGCTAACTACTTATCTACAACCTCCAATGAACGAATTAAGCTTGGTGGATTTGTAGTATCTAATTCAGTAGTAAAAGGAGACCTTGGAGTTACCGAATTTTCAATAACTGACGGAAATATAATCATGGAAATAAGCTTTGATGGTTTCATTCCAGAGTTATTTCAAGATGAGATGGGAGTGATTTTAGATGGTTATTTTGATAGTGGAATTTTTTACTCTGATGATATGTTGGTTAAGCATGATAATGAGTATATTTCAGAGGATGGAGAAGTTTATAACGTAGAAAATTATAAAGAATGATATCTTCAATTGGAATTATTTTGACTTGGTTTGGTTTTTTGAACTTGATCTTGATGTGCTTTTCAAATAAAAAAAATTTATTTCAAACTCTTGTAAGAATAAATTTATTTATTCATTTCTTGCTATTTTGTTTGCTTGAAGTTGGTCTTTTTTTAGACGACTTTTCACTTTACTATATAGCAAATCACTCAGCTTCGAGTACGCCGCCAATGTACAAATTTGCCTCACTTTGGGGTTCATTAGATGGTTCAATACTTTTGTGGAATTTGGTCTTAAGTATTTATTTTTATGTATATGTTAAATTTTATCGAGCTAGCACAGAGCTTTATGACATAAAAATTTTTGCAATGATAATTCTTTTTTTTAATGGATTTACTATATTTAGTTCCTCTCCTTTCTCAGGATGTATACAGTTAGCATCTATTGGATGTCAAGATTTCACATTATTACCCTTTCAAGATTTAGTATTATCTGAATTTGGAAGAGGGCCTAACCCCTTACTTCAAAATCATCCATTGATGGCAATACATCCTCCTATATTATATTTTGGATATATTGGGCTGGTTCTTCCCTTTGTAATCGCTACAAGCGAACTATTTAATAGATACAAAGATGAAAATTGGATAAAAATTGCAGAAAAAGCAACATATTTTCCATGGGTGTTTCTAACAGCAGGTATTTCTTTAGGAGCTGCATGGTCATATGAAGTTCTTGGATGGGGTGGTTATTGGGCTTGGGATCCCGTTGAAAATGTTTCATTTATACCGTGGTTACTTGCAACTGCCTTTTTACACTCTTCAAAAACGCAAATTAAAGAAAAAACTCTGATTAATTGGAATTACGTTTTGGCCTGTTTAATGTTTATATCAGTTATTTTTGGAACATTTATTACTAGGTCTGGTGTATTAATTTCTGTTCATGCTTTTTCAAATGGAAATATTGGAACTTACCTACTGATAGGATTATTAATTTTTACGTTTTTATTTATGTACATAGGTATAAAGAATATTGAATATTTTAAAACATCAAGAAAAGTTGAAAATATTTTTGGTAGATCAGGTTTTTTTGTTGCAAACAACATTATCTTATCTGCATCTGCATTAATTGTTTTAATCGGGACAATTTATCCAATATTTTATGAATCATTTTTTTCAAGACAACTTACTGTAGGAAGATCATTTTATGATATCTTAGTTGGTCCTCTGCTTTTGATTCTTGTTTACCTTATGGTGTTCTCGACAAAAATAGCAAAAGTCAATATGAATTTAAAAAAATGGATAATTGAAAATCAGAATGAATTAAACATTTCTCTCATTATTTCTATATTTTTGACAATTTACTATAGAGCATCGTATAAATTTGTACTTACAATATTTGGATCTGTTTTACTAATAATAATTATAGGAAAAAATGTAATATCAAAATATAAAAAAACAAAATTACAAGGATCTTATTGGACTGGTCAAATTTCTCATTTAGGAATTGGTATTTTTGCAATAGGATTAGTTCTCAATGTAACCCAGAGTTTTTCAAATGAATTGATAATATCTACCGGCGATACGGTAAATTTTGGAGAAAAAGAATTTATCATTTTATCACCATATGAAGAAATTAAAGAAGAAAAGAATGTCATAAATTTACCTATTAAATTTAATAATAAAGAAAAAAATGCGTCGTTAAATATTTTTAAAAATTCATCACAACAGGCAATAAGCTCTCCCGCAGTATTCAGAAATATTCAGAGTGATACTTACATAACAATAAAAGTTATCGATGATGATAAATTTAAACTTATTTTCAGAGAAAATTATGGAATATTTATTCTTTGGCTTGGCTTGGCTATAAGTTCCTCTTCTTTTTTGACAAGAGTGAGAAAATGAATAAATACATATCCATTATTTTACTACTTACTCTTTTACTTTTACCTTTAGTTATTTATGAAGATAATAATTCAAGATATGAAAAATTAAGTAAAAGCTTATTATGTCCAGTGTGCCAAGGTGAAACTCTTTTTGATTCGCCATCAGAATATGCGGATGACATGAGATCAGTTTTAAAAGAGCAGATTGATAATGGAATGAGTGACAAACAAATAATGGACTACTGGACAGCAAGATTTGGTGAAAGAATAAATACCAATCCTCAAAATTCAAATTATTTTTTAATTTTATTTCCAATAATTTTTGGTCTTGTTTTTGGAGTACTTTTTTATAAAAAGGTAAGCAATGACTAAGTGGATTTTATCCTCTCTTTCTGTACTATTATTTGTCGTTATTCTTTTCATCAACGTTGGAAACAATTCAGAGTTTAATGATGAGTTCAATACAAACTTATCAAATGTATCAAATGATGAAATGGAAGCTGTCATATTAGAAAATCCTGATATACATCCTATGAGAATGGCATTAGCAAACAGATATTTCGATGAAGTCAACTATTCTGAGGCTCTTCCCCACTACATGTATATTGCAGAAAATAGCGCTGATAGTGAATTAAAAAGTTTTGCATTAGCCCAGATTGGTTGGATGGTATTTGAATCAAATAATGTTGAAGTAGCAACAACTTATATAAACGAATCACTAAAAATAAATAGTGATTCTCTAGTTGCCAAATCATATCTTGGAATCATATACATACAAGATCCTGAAACAAAAGCTGATGGAATAGAAATACTAAACTCAGTTATTAAATCAGATAAGTTAAGCAAAGACGATAAAATATTTATCAGTGAAATTCTTGAAAATTATGAGAAGTAAATTTTCAATTTTGTTTATTGTCCTCTTCTTTTCCTTGTGTTCTAATTCGTCTGATGTAAATTCAGATAAAATTATAATTTCAAATCTTGATCTAGAACCATTGCTTGAAAATGTTGATGTAAATGAACTTGACACTAATTTTTTAATTATAAATTACTGGGCATCATGGTGTTTGGAGTGTATAGAGGAACATGAACTATTAATTTCTCTTGCAGAAACAAAAAAATTAGAAGGAAAAGTTGCAATGGTAAGTTTTCAGGATAGCAGAGATAGTGCTATTGAATTTTTAAATAATTATGGATATGGCCAAATAATTTATGCAGTAGATACTCAGAGTAAATTAGCAATTGATTCAGGTGTTTTCGGTGTTCCTGAAACACATATAATTGTAAATGGAGAAATCGTAAAAAAATTTATCGGTCCATTAAGCCTTTCAAATGTAGAAGAAATAATAAATAATTTTCCATAAGAGATCGAATTAATACTATTGTTAAATTGTGAGGTGGATAATCGCGATTTATCGAGGAAAGTCCGGACTCCAAAGAGCAGAGAGCTGGGTAACTCCCAGGCAAGAAATTGACGGAAAGTGCAACAGAAAGTAAACCGCCTACTTAGTTAGGTAAGGGTGAAAAGGTAGTGTAAGAGACTACCAGTAATTTAAGAGATTAAATTAGCTTGTAAACCCCTCTCGGAGCAATACCAAAAAGCAATTAGCTTGCTCAGCTAAAAATTGTGGGTAGGTAGCTAGATATATTTGGTAACAAATATACAAGATGGATGATTATCTTACACTATGTGTAAACAGAATCCGGCTTATAGCCTTACAAAAACTTGGGTGCCTCTTTACTGAGGCACCCACCTAAAAATTCAATGTTATTAATCTACAAAGATGACAAAATTTTCTTATTTTCTGGGTTCTGAACAATGGCAACCTGAGACTTTATTGAAGCACGCACAATTAGCAAAAAAAGCAGGATTCGATATGGTCACAATCTCTGAGCATTTTCATCCATGGGTTGACGATCACTCAGCATCAAATTTTACATGGACAACACTTGGAGCTCTTGCAAAAGATTTAAAAGATATGGACTTAGGAACAGGAGTTACGACACCATTGTGGAGAATTCATCCTGGAGTGATTGCTCAAGCATCGGCAACAGTTGATAGACTAACAAATTCAACTTTTCATCTTGGTGTTGGTACAGGAGAAAATATTAATGAAGGACCACTAGGTTACAATTTTCCAAAATATGATGAGAGAGCTAATCGAATGAAGGAAGCACTTACAATAATTAGAAGACTTCTATCTGGAGAAAAATTAACATTTGAGGGAGAATATTATTCAACTAATTCTGCAAAATTATACTCCCCTCCTCTTAAAGAAGTTCCAATATGGCTGGCAGCAGGAGGTCCTAAATCATCTATGCTGGCTGCAGAATATGCGGATGGACTTATGATTAGTGTAAAGAATCCTGCAGAAGCATATGAAAAAGTAATTAATCCCTCTATGCAAAAATCTGAGGAGCTTGGTAAGTCTAAATTAAGAGTTCATACATATAGGTGGACAATGTTTGCTGATAATGATGAAGACGCATGGGAGTCACTAAAATCCTGGAGAGGTCTTCGAGCACCTAATAGATTACAAGAATTAGATCCAATGGTATTGAGAGAAACAGCAGATTCGTTAGATCGTGAAGAGCTTATGTCTAAATTCTCTAGAGCAGGAACAGTTGATGAACTTATGGATATCTATAAACCACTTGTAGATGATTTTGAATCAGAAATAGTGACAATTCAAATATCATCAATTAATCAAGAAAAAACAATTGAGCTTCTAGGTAAAGAGCTCTTGCCTAAGTTAAAGAAATAAAATTTGTTTAAATTATTTTTTATTGGGCTAGTTGGTGGCTTACTTTCGGGTTTGTTAGGTGTTGGAGGTGGTGTTATATTTGTTCCACTTCTGACTTACATGACAAATAAAAATTTTAAAATTAACACTGGAATTTCCTCTATGGCAATTATATTTGTCGCATCTGCAAGTGGATTTACTTACATACTCAATGGTATTTCTCTAACTTTTAACATTTTTTACCTTATAATTGGAGGAGTTTTTGGTGGGTATATTGGAAGTAAAATTACAGCAATAATCAAAACAAAATCACTCGAAAGAATATTTTCAATATTATTGATAATTGTTGCAATTCGAATGTTTTTGAATACGAGTTTCCAATCTGCTTTCAATGAAAATCCTATGTTTTATATCTTTATAGGTTTAATAACTGGTATATTGTCAGGATTATTAGGTATTGGTGGAGGTATTGTAAGAATCCCTTTATTAATTATTTTCGGTGGACTTGAAAATATAGTTGCTCAGGGATTTTCACTGATAGCTACTATTCCTACTGCAATGACAGCTGCAATAACAAAACTTAAAGGTAGTCCAGATTTAATTAAGCAAGGAACGTATATTGGTGTTTTTGGAATCATCGGCTCGATTATTGGAGCAAATACTGCTTTTTTGCTTAGTCAAAATATTTTAAATACAATTTTTGCAATATTTCTTTTATTAGTAAGCGTTAATCTTTATCTAAAAAAAGATTAAATTAGACCCTCTTTAAAGAAAATATCCGCTTTCTCTACGGTATTAATTTTTGAATATAAATAAGAAAAGCCAGCAACCTCTTGAAGAAGTAAAATTAAAAATCCTCTAGAAGTTGTTTCAACTGAATCGAAAGGAAGTGGGAAAAATAAAATATGCTGATTTAACCACATAAAATCTAAAAACTGATGAAGAAAAATACCAATAGCAACTAACAAAAAATTATTTCTAAATGCGGTCTTTCTTCTAGTTAGTATCATTGTGATGACCAATATCGTAACACTAAATATTAATGTATGACCAGGTTGATTATAAGCAACTTTAAAGCCAACGATGTTGAATAAAAAATCAACAAAATCTGGAAGTAATGCTCCTCCAGCTAAATATCGTAGATCTGCGCCATAATCTTTATAAACATATCTAAAAATAAAAATTGAAAACCCAACGTGCCAAAATAACATATTATGAATCTAAAGCTAGGTTGGCTAATTCGTCTGCACGTTTATTGTTTTCTCGGTATATGTGATTAATACTTACAAATTCAAGCATTTCAATATGCTCTAAAATTTTATCTCTTAATGGCTTTAAATTATTGGATTTTACTTTAAAGTTTCCGTTTACTTGCTCTACAACTAATTTAGAATCTAGAAATATTTCGAGATTCATAAAATCATTTTTTAAGCAATATTCAAGTGCACTATCTAATGCTAAATATTCGGCCTCATTGTTACTGGCAATTCCTATAGTTTTAGATATCGTATGAATTTCTTTTCCATCAGTTTCTATACTTACACCTATTGCAGCTTCACCAGGATTGGAACGAGAGGCACCATCACAAAAAACTTTATACTTCATATAACGACACCATCACAGTAACTACATTGCTGAAATTTTGATTTTAGAATGTGTTCAATCTCAGAAGAAGTTAACTCTACCCCACAACAACCACATTGGTTCTCATTACGATATGCGGCTATAACTTCTAAGCCTCTTTTTTTTAAATTATCATATAGATCTTTAAGTTCATCAGGAAAAGTTGAGATAAATTCTAGTTTTTCTTTTTCTAAATCAGGTATTTGTTTATCAATTTTATCCCACTCATTTTTTACAATTTTTGATAAATTTATTAATTGATTTTTAATATCTTCCAAAGAATTTTCCCAATCGTTCATAACTTGCAATTGATCCCCATTTTGTTCTTTTAATTCTTCTAGTTCTAATTTCAATTTATCAATTTGTATTTTTAGAGATTCTTTTTGATTTGAGTAATTTAATGTTTCACTTGGATCTAAAGTATCACCTGATAATTTTTTTTCAATTTCCTTTATTTGAAGTTCTAAAGATATAATTTTTTTTTCATTATCTTCTTTTTTTAAAAAAAATTCACTTAATTCCTTTTTATTTTCAGTTATTTTTTCTGATAGTTCTTTGTAGTTAAGTTCTAGTGATTTCAAATTTATTACATTTTCACCATTACTTTTTGAATCAATAAGTTTATAGATTTTGTTATCTAAATCTTGAAGCTCAACTAAATTACTTAATAAAAACGGCTCATTCATAATATTTTCTATAAATATAATTTAATTTTAAATCTAATTCTTTTTCTAGTTTTTCAACAAATTTTTTCATACCTGGAATTTCGGTTGATATGTGACCTACTTGTATAAGTCCTAATTTTGCCTCATCAGCTTTTAACAAGTACCTATGTGAAATATCTCCAGTAATAAATACATCGACTGAGTCAATTATTTCATCAATAAACTGAGTACCAGATCCAGGTAACACTGCAATGTTTTGAATTTCTTTTATCTCATTAAAACACTCATTAGTTCGAATAATTTTTGTATTTAGTTTCTTTTCGACATCCTTTTTGAAATCAGCTGGAGATATTTTATTGATTGTGCCCTTACGTCCTGCTCCAAAATTATCAACTGAGTTAGCAAATATGGATACATCAGACATTTCAAATAACTCAGCTAATGTTTCCGCATTGCCTTCTTCGCATACATCTTGAGCGGTATGTATTGAAATTACATTTATTGACGAATCAACAAAACTCTCCGTAATCGGATCAGGTAAATAGGTTTCAACCTCATTTTCATCAATTATACGTTTGTGTGGTGGTGGATGATAAGTTACTACTGTATCAATATTATTGTTTTTGCAGTATTCAAGTAAGGATTCTTCAAGCTCATGACCTACTGTCAAGTTTTCTACTTGATTACTCTCATCCCCGATCAAAAGACCTACACTATCGTCTTCAAATGCATGATTAAAAGGTGTTAATTTATTTATATGCTCAAGAAGAATAGAAACGTTCACTTAATTTATAGTAATAACGATTTTTATAAAGTTTTTGCAGTTTTCCTATTATGGTAATTTGCCCAAATAACTAAAAATGTAGGAAGAATCATAAGTGATGCAATCAATGCAAAGCCAATAGAAACTAAAATAACAGTTCCCATTTGTTGAAACGGAACTAAGGAAGACGTAGTTAAAATACCAAATCCTGCCATGGTTGTAAATGCACTACCAAATAGGGAACCTCCCGTGGTTTTTAATGTTGTCCTGATAGCTTCAACAGGCTCAATGCCCGAAGAGATTGTTTCTCTAAATCTATTTGTTACATGAATTACAAATGGAACACCAATACCGATTGCCAATCCTGATAATGTGGAGGTTACAGGGTTGAGTGGTATGTCTAATAGATACATACCCATATAGGTTCCAAGAACAATTGCTGCTACCGGAAGTACTGTTATCACACCTAAGAAGGGTCTTCTCATATCAATCAAATAATATAAGACTAAAAATATCATTGAAGCTAAGATTGCAAACACTAGGGATTGAAATTGTGATGAGTTAATTAGTTCATTGACACTTTCTGTGACTATATTATCTGATGTAACACCTACAAATATTCCAAGATCTGAAAGTGGTTCAAAAGCAGTATATAAATCATCCCTTATTTGGGCAGCTCCAGATGTTCCTGCAGAGGTTGTAATCCTAACTTGCATAGCTGAGATTAAATCATTTTCATTTACATATAAACTAGTACTAAACGTGTCTTCATCTGTTTCAAGCAAATATGTATATAAACCTTCTACATCACCACTAGAACTAACCTTTAATGCATCTAATCCTTGTCCACTCATAATTTGAACACCATAAGTTCCTAACTGTCCAATTAAAGCCATATCAGGCATTGGTGGAGGTGCTTGAGGATTTGCTGAAGGTGGTACTAGCATTGCTCCAAGGGAGCCTACAACTGATTCAGCGGCTGCATTCCCAGCAAAAACTAATACATTTTCAACATCTGATAGATTGTTTAAAGAATCGATTAAAGCATTATGAATTTCAGGTGTAGCGACATTGTCTGATTCAATTAATACACTTGTAGTTTCTCCAAACCCTCCACCAAATTCGTCTTGTAAAGTATTAAATGTTTTAACCGTTGGACTATCTGAAGGTAAAAAATCTGTAAAATTGAACACTGTTGATATGTTTGTAAAACTATAGTAACCATATCCACCAATTCCTAAAATTAATGCAACTGCGATAATTTTGAGTCGTTTAGGAATTATTGAAGTTGCTTCTGACAATTTGTTAAACAGTTTTTCTCCAGATGATGCAAATGCATCGGTATCAATTGTGTTTTTTCGTTCTGATCTCTTATCAAGTAATGTTCTGATAGCTGGAACGAGAGTCATTACCAAAATAAATGCATAAAAAATACCTAATGCAGTTGTTATTCCAAAATCCTGAAGTTGAGTTAGTGGTGAAACAATATTTGTCAAAAACCCAACCATTGTTCCTAACGTTGCAAGCGTTAAAGCAATTCCGACAGAACTTAATGTTTTAGAAGCAGATGTATTTACTGAGTTTTTTAAACCTAATTCTTCTCTATACCTTCCAGTAAAGTGAATTGCGTAGTCTACTCCTAAACCAAGAATGATGATTGTTGAAATCTGTGAAAGTTGATTTGGGGCTCCAATAATATCTAAATAACCTGGGCCAAGTACAACACCAATTCCTTGCATCCATAATATAGCTAGCATTATTGCAGCCAAGCTATTGAATATATCTGCAAATGTCCTTCTAGATGATTTAAAAAATCCAAATGTTTTTGTAGGTTTTATAAAGAAAATAAATGCAAGAACTAAAAAGATAATTCCAAAAGCTGCTCCAAAAAGCTGTGCTACTTCTTCTAAAAAGTCATCCTGTTCATCACCAAATAGCAATGCTAAAGAAAATCCAGCAATATCAATATTTTCAAAGTCATCACTTAGCAAAAGTAGTTCTTTATTTAATTCATTTTCTAGTCTTGGTTGAACTTCAAAAGCTCCCTCAAATCCATATTCACCTTGAATAATTGCCGAATTAATAGTTATTATTCCTAATCCTGCAGTTGCTGTTACTGCTTCTTCATCATATGAGCTAGAAAGTAAAGCTGAGGCAAATTGTTGAAACTCTGGCGGCATTTGTGCTGATGTATTTTTATAAAGCTGCTTAAATTGTTCATCTGTCAAGCTACTCACATCTAGCATTGGATTAAATGCTTTAGCAACATCTATTGGTGCAAAAAAACCCTGAACTAAGCCTTGGTTTGGATCATTAACTAAGTATTGATACAATTCACTGTTTTTTATAACTTCTACGGCTGCGGTATAAGTTTCGTAACCTTCAACAGTAAGAACATCCTCTCCTTCAAAAACAAGTTGTAATACACTTTGAGTACCAGATCCACCAAAATAATCAGAAAGCTTTCCTTGAGCTTCTATTTCTGGTGTATCAATTTCACCGCCAAATCCAGTATCTAACTCTTCTGCTTGAGTTGTCATATATCCAAAAAAGCCAGTTATGCCGATAATGACGATTATCGTAATTACAGGAAATCTAGTTGCTGCTGATGAAAAGAAATTTGTAAGTAATTTCATAAAATTTTCTTAATAGACATTATCAAATATTAAACACTGTAATGATTTACTTGTATTTTAAAGATTAAAAGTTTGTTAAATATTAATTCAAATTCACATATAATTATATAGTGAAAAAGTTGGGCCTTTTTTTTGTTTTGCTATTTATTTTCATTCAATCACCAGTATTGGCACATGATGGAGAAAGTGAATTAGAGAATAATAAAAAATTCAATGGAATTGAAAATTACGACGTAATTACTATTTCACAACCTGGAGTTCTTTACTACAGTGTTACAAATCAGATTTTAGAATCAGTAAATAATCTAGAAAGTAATGTTACTTTCATCGGTAGGGCTAATATCGGACTTGAAAAAATAATTGATACAAATAATGTAGAGTCGTTAACAACAGATGAAAATTACCTTTACAGTTTGTCAATAAAAACAATTGAAAGTAAGTATGCAGATTTATTTTACAGTAATCAAATAACTGAATTAATTCAAAAAAATAAAATTATAGTTTCAGAATTTACTGCAGAACAATATTCCATAAATATCGGTGACACTTTAGTTTTGGTTGGAATGAATGAAGTCACATTTGAAATAGAAGTAGGTGAAATTGTTCCTGATGGTGAACTTGGATGGTTTGAGGCGGTTGTAAACAAAGAAGTAGGGTATCAACTTGGTATAAATAGAAATATTCAAGCAATAATTTGGGATAACAAAGTAACTGAAAATCATTTTGTGGAGTTATACAAAAATATAGAATATAAAAGACTCAGAGTAACTTTTAAAGATGCTAAGCCAAACAAAAATTGGGTATTGCCAACAGCACTTGTGAAAAAATATTTTGGAGACTTTCAAATTAAAGAAAAAGATGGAACTTGGATAATTGTGGAGCCGGCATGGAGAAATGCGAACATAGAAAGAAAAAATATGCCAATTATTGGTAGAGCTACATGTAATAAGATTATGTGGGAGCCTCTTTTAGGAGCACTTAATCAGGTCATTGAAGAGGGCTTACAGAATACATTATCTAAAGATGAATTTCAAAAATCTGGTGGGTGCTATGCTCCAAGACGTATAAATAGATTTAATGCTGGTGGTGCAATTTCACGACACGCATGGGGAATAGCAATAGATATAAATGTGAAATCAGGTTATCACCCTAGAGTAGTTGAAATATTCAATCAATGGGGATTTGCTTGGGGTGGTACTTGGACATCACCTGATGAGATGCACTTTGAACTTAGAGATTTGTCACCCAGTATTTCTCAAACCGGCAGCTAATCCATTTACTGAAAGAAGTAAGGAAGTTTTTTCATAATCTGTTAATTCGTTATTCTGTAATTTTTGCAATAAGAAAACCTGAATAAGTGATAAAGGATCAAGGTAAGTATCTCTTATTGCTAAGGTGTTTTTTAAAATTTTATTTGAATCAAGTAATTCTTTTGACTTTGTAATCCGTTTTACACTCCTTTCAACTTTCAATGATTCTTCAACAATATTCTCATATAGATAAGTAATTTCTTTTTCAACAAGATTTTCAGTGTAGAACCGTGAGATATTTAAATCTGTTTTAGCTAGTGTCATTTCAATATTGCTTAACAAATTTTGAAAAAATGAAGATGAGTTGTATATTTTTCTTACTTCATTTATTCCATATCTATTTATTAATTCTTCTAGAGCTGAACCTGAACCATACCAACCTGTGATTGTTTGACGAGTTTGAGCCCAGCCAAAGACCCAAGGTATAGCTCTATAATTTTTAACAGAACTTACTTTAGATCTTTTAGATGGTCTGGATCCAATATTTAACACAGATAAGAGATTTACTGGCGTTACAGATTCAAAATAGTAAATTAAATTTTTATCATTAATAAATGAATTATATTTTTGGGAAGATAATTTAGAGAGCTCATCAAGAAAAGTATGTTCATATTTAATTTCATGTTTCTTTGTTTTATTTGCTTTAAAGAATGCAAATAAACCAAGTTTTAAATTTTCTATCGCAAGATTGACTGTTGAGTACTTATCAGAGATAACTTCGCCTTGTTCGGTGTATCTTATTATATTTTTGATTGTCCCTTTAGGTTGTGACAAAATTGAATTATATGTAGGTCCTCCTCCCCTACTTATAGTTCCACCTCTGCCGTGAAAAAATGAAATGTTAATATTATGTCTCTGACCAGTATTAAATAAAGCAATTTGGGATTTATATACTGACCATTGCGAAGACACAATTCCTCCATCTTTATTTGAATCTGAGTAACCAAGCATTATCTCCTGATTATTATTGAAATTTAATAAATGGTTTTTGTATTCTTTATTATCAAAAAGATTTGAAATTATATTATGAGATTCTTCTAGATCATCAATTTCCTCAAATAATGGAATGAGCATTGGTATATCAGATTTATTTTTAATTAATTTTCTACAAAATTTAAATAAATCTAACAAATCATTTTCGTTTTTAGTCATTGATAAAATTATTGAACTAATTACTGTGTCTCCATATATTTTTTTCCATTCTGGTATCCGTTTAATAAGACTTGTAAATTCAGAATATTGTTTTTTGAAATTTTCTTTAAATCTAAATACGTCTGCATTTTCTCTTATATCCATTTCGACACCATGAAATTTAAATTGATTCACATAATCAACAAAGTTTCTTAAATCTAAAGATGGAGAATTATTCTTAAAACATTTATTTACTTCAGTCTCAAATAAATTTAGATCATCCTGAAATTCGCTAAAGTAATTATATCCTTTTTTATTCTTCTGAAAATTGTCAAGTCTATGAAAAACAAGTGAAAGAAATATTCTAAATGGCTCATCAAAATTTATTTTTGTATAGTGACGATATTCTTTATTCAACACATTTGAATATTCTTTAATCTTTGACTTTAGTAATTTAGGCTCATCTGCATACAAAGTTGAGATACTAAAACTCTCTGATAGATTTATGATTTTTTCTTTATAAATTTGAATGATTTGGTTTGAATAAATTTTTAAAGCTTCCTCGGTAACTTTTAATGTAACAAATGGGTTTCCGTCTCTATCTCCACCTATCCAAGTACCCAACCTTATTATGTCTTTCTGAGCTATATTATTTTCGACGAATGTCTTGTTAAGTTCATCGTAAACATCTGTATATAAATTGTTTAGATAATATAAAAGAGTTTTAACTTCATCAATAGGATTTGGTTTAGTTGACCTCACTTCTCGGGTGTACCATAGTTGGGTAATTAAATTATTTATTTCATCTAAATCACTTGATTTATTTTCAGAAATGATATTTCCAATTTTGTAAAGCTTTTTTAATGTTGATTGTCTTGCGCTCTCAGTAGGGTGTGCGGTAAAGACTGGTGAAAATATAAGAATTTCCTTATTCTTATCCAAATCATTTTTATCAATTTTATACTCAAATTTTTCTCTAAATACTTGTTCTGCAATATTCGAAAGATAAAAAAATAATGTGAATGATTTGGTTAGGATTAAAAGTTCGTTTTCATCTAAGGTCTTTAATCTTTCGTAAATTAAATTTAAAAATTTAGAATTTTTTGACGATCTATATTTTTTTGAATTTACTCTTATTTCTTCAACTAATTCATACTTACTGTTACCAGACTGCTGTTTAATTACATTACCTAATTCACTTCCAAGAATATTTATAGTTTTTGATAAAGTGCTGAATTCTGGTTTAATTTTAGATTCTTTCTGCATCATCTATAAATTCGCTACCTGTTGCATCAAAAATTGGTACATTTATTTTTGAAAAATTAATGGATGAAAATTCTGAATGTGGAGTATGCATTAATAACATATCATATTCTTCAAAATTTTCCTGAGAAGTTTCCTTGTTAACTTCCTTATTATCAACTATCAAAGAATCAACAAATGGATCATAAAATGATATTTCAACACCCTTAGACATAAAGTTTTCAATTATATCTAGAGCCGGAGATTCTCTGGTGTCGCTTATGTCTTTTTTATATGCAACTCCAAAGATTAAAATTTTTGAATTTTTCATTGGTTTTTCTAACACATTCATTCTTTCAATTATTCGGTTCACAACATAAGCAGGCATAGAATTGTTGATTTCCTGAGCAAGTTCAACAAATCTTACAGGTTTTCCTATTTGTCTTGTTTTAAATGACAAATATTTTGGATCTATAGGTATGCAATGGCCACCTACACCAGGTCCAGGTCTAAATGATTCAAATCCAAATGGTTTTGTTTTTGCTGCCTCGACAACTTCCCAAATATCAATTTCTAACATATTGCACAAAATTGCAAGTTCATTAATAAGCGCGATATTCACCTGTCTGTAAGTGTTTTCAAGAAGTTTTACCATTTCAGCTTCTTTAGTTCCAGATACAACAACAACGGTATCAATAATTTTTTCATAAAAAGATTTAATTTTTGATAGTGAATCATCATTGATCCCACTTACTACTTTTGGAGTATTTTTAAAATTCCATTTTTTGTTTCCTGGATCAATTCTCTCTGGCGAATATCCAAAAAAGATATCCTCACCAGGTTTTAGATCTGATATTTTTTGAATTTCAGGTATTAGTACCTCTAACGTAGTACCAGGGTAAGTCGTTGACTCAAGAATAATAATTTGTCCTTTAACAGCATTTTTAGCTATTTCTTTAGCTGCACTAATTACATAACTTAAGTCAGGTTTGAAATCTGTAAGTGGAGTTGGAACACTTATAACAATGTGTTCACAATCTCTTAATGACTTTGATTCGTCTGAAAATATCAGACCCGAATCAATTGATGAATTCAATGTTTTGTCACTAACATCTTCAATCGGTGAGACACCTTGATTTAGTTTTAATACTTTTTCAGAATTTATATCATACCCAAAGACTTTTAGACCAGCATCTATCGAATAAACTGCCAAGGGAAGACCAACGTATCCAAGTCCAATTATTCCTAAATCATATTTAAATTTACTCATATAGCTCTTTATAGATTCTTTCGGATGTTTTACCATCCCAGAATTTAATTTCTGTACCTTTTGAAAGTTTACTCTGAATAGTGGTATTTATTTCATAAATTATTTTTTCTGTCTCAATACCAATTACTTTATTTGTACCCTCAGAAACAGTTATTGGTCTTTCAGTTTCATTTCTTAATGTAAGACACTTTACATTTAAATGTGTTGTTTCTTCTTGAAGTCCGCCTGAATCAGTCAAAACTAAATCAGAACTACTTACAAGACCTAGAAAATCAATGTATGAGAGTGGATTCAAAATAAATATATTTTCATGTTCGACATCATTATCATTTATATATTTCTTTAATCTTGGATGAGCTGGCAGCACAATTTGATATTCATTACTAAATTCTTTGAGGCCTGCAAATATCTTTGCTAAATTTTCATCGGACAGGTTTGATGGCCTATGTATCGTGACAACAAAATATTTGCCGTTGATGTTTAACTTTTCTTTAATTTGATCAGAAGATTGTAATATTTTTTTCAAATTTTTTTCAAGCGTATCAATCATAATATTTCCAACGTTGCCAATATATTTTGCTGACAAATTTTCAGAATTTAGATTATCTACAGCGTCATCTGATGGGGCAAATAAATAGTCGCTTATGGAATCTACCATTATTCTGTTGCGTTCTTCTGGCATATCCATATTTCGTGATCTCAAACCAGATTCAACATGAAATAACTCCATTTTTTTATTTTTAGTAGAGATAGCAGCGGCAAGAGTTGATGTAACATCGCCAAATACACCTACATATTTAGATTTATTTGTGTCAAACAAAGTATCTAATTTATCAACGATGTAAGTAGTTTGTTTGTTCATGTTTGTTGTTGGAGTATCAAGATAAATGTCAGGTTCACGAATATTTAAATCTTCAAAAATATTTGAGGACATACTTTTATCTTTATGTTGTCCCGTATGAATAAAAAGAGTATCTATTTTATTTTCTTCAAAATATTCAAGTAATGGTGCAGCTTTAATGAAGTTTGGTCTAGTACCAACAACTAATATTGCGTCATAATTTTTTATCACTACTTTATGATTTTAGTCATGGTATTAATGCTTAATGAACAACTATTATTGAATTGGTGAAAAAAATAGTATTAAATGCTTGCGGTGTAAAGTCCCTAGGTGGATTAAAACTTTTCCTTGAATCTTTTGACTTTTTTTCAAAGACAGATTCAAAAATCTTTGTTTTGTACTCAGAGATAGAATTTTACAAAGATTTAAATAATCAATTTTATGAAAATCCAAGGGTCAAGTTTTACAAAACAACAAACAAAAGGTATCTTCATCCATTTTTAAATTATTTTTTACCTAATAAAATCGTTGAGGAGATTAATAATTCAGATGCAATTATTCATTTCGGTAATTTTGGATTCAAAACACTAAAAAAGTCATTTGTACTAATTCAAAATATTCTTCCGCTCGTAAAAAGAGGTATTAGAAACTCAATTCTTAAAGTACTAATAAATAGAAGTATGACATTTTCTAATTTTATACTTATCCAGCTGGATCACTTAAAAGAAGACATAGATAAAAAATTTCATTCAAAAATTATACAAATCGGTAAAACAACAAGTTCAGTGGTTGAAATATCAAATAAAAGTGGAAACATAGTTTTTTTTGGAAGTGATGTTGCAAATAAGAATTATAATTTTATGAAAAATGTTTTAAGTCATTTACCAAATAAAAACAAGGTTACTGTTATAAACCCACCTAGGGATATGGAAAGTTTTAATATTGTAAATACAGAAACTCACGATGAAACTTTAAAAGTATTGTCCAATAATGAAATTTATTTTCATGCTAGTGAGCACGAAACAGTAGGTTTACCACTTTATGAAGCACAGAACCTTGGTTTAAAAGTTGTTGCACCAATAAGTTCATATACTCAGTACTTCAGTCCAGAAAGTGTCTTTCTATACAATATGGATGATCCCGAAGATGCTTTGAAAAAACTTGAAGATGCTCAGTCTTCAAGTATTGAAAAAATTGATACATTAAATTATTCAGAGAACTGGAAAATAGTATTAGATAACATCTAAATTATTAATAATTGACTTAGCCGTATAGTTATTAATAAATTTATCTGTATCAAATTTTTCAATTTTCTTAAACATTTCTTGAATTAATAGTGACAGATTTTCGTCTTCAACACTTTTATTTATAGTTATTAAGTTATCAAATTGATTACTTAATTTAATGACAGGATCGTTATCAATTTCTGTGAAGTGAATGATTGGCTTTCCTGTTGCTAAATATTCAACAACTTTACTTGGAATTTGATTTGGATTTTTATTTCCAATTGAGAGTAAGCAATGTGCTGAGTTTACCATTAATTTCTGTGCTTCTTCTCTTGATACTTGAGAATAAAAACTGTGTTTATCTATATTTAAATCACATGACTTTATTATTTTTTCAGAATCCTCGTTTACATACCATGAAAATTCCATTTCATTATTTTTTTTGACTAATTCTAAGAATGAATTTGGAGACCTCACACCTTTTGTGAATATTCCAAAATAAGAAATTTTTATTGGTTTGGATGAATAATCGTAAGATAAAGCTTTTTTAAAAAGATCATTGTCAAAATTACTTATGGGATTAGCAACAATTAATTTATCACTGGGTATACCAAAAAATTGCTTGTGATTATTCAATGCATCTTGGTGCGTAAATAAAATATTATCAGCAAGAGAGTAAAATTTTTTTTCATATCTTTTATTTAAACCTGAATAAAAAAATCGATTATTTTCTGGAGCATCAACCTTTAAAGAAAATGGGTCACCAATATCCATTATCCAATGTTTTTTAACTTTTTTATTAATAACGTAGGCTGCAATATGGGAAGAAAAAGGCAAACTAACAGAAATTATGACGTCGTAGTCCTTTGAAATTTTATTTCTATTTTTATAAACTTGATAAAGCCAAAACATTGAATAATCAGGCCAAGCAAGATAATTAATAAAAAATCGATATACTTTTTTCAATACTCCATAAAAGAGTTTTTTAATTGAGTCTCCTGAAGTAATTTGCTTTGATTTTTCTCTAAGATTTGAAACTATATTTATATTGTTTTTATTTCCAAAATAAAGCACTTCTACATTATTTGTATCAAAATCTGGATACATTCCAGTTAAAATACTTACATTATGTCCATTGGTGATAAGTTCATCTACCAGTAATTTCCAACGAGTTGTTCGGGGGCTTACATGTGGTAAGTATTGATGTGTAACGATTAATATTTTTTTATACTTTTTCATTTTTAAACTCTAAAAGCATTAAGCCAAGGGAAATCGCCAACATTGTACTTAATTCTTCAGCCTGAAAGAAATACATTAACAAGATAACAACTAAATTTGAAAAAATGTAAAATGAATATTCATTTCCCTTGTTATAAAGTTTTTTCAAAACATTTAATAAAAATATTAGAAACCACAATAATCCTATGATGCCACTTGAAAAATAAAGATTTATATACAAATTATTGAATGAAACAATCTGGCCTGGATTTCTATAAACAATTACTCCATTTACATTTTTCTTTGTTAAATTATCAAAAGTTGGAGAGAAATTTAAATTTGCAATTCCTAATCCTTGTCCAAATATTTGAATATTTTCACTAGAAATGTATTCGTTTAATATAGTGATATTTTCAAAACCATCTAATCCTCCCCTTGTGATTAAAGTGATTCTCTCGAATAAACTTTTTGTTACGCTTTCTGAATTTTTAGCTTCATCTAATTTATCGTCATATAATGAACAGTTACATTTATCGGGAGATTCTGGTGGACACATTGAAGGATCCAATGCTGGAAATTTATAACCAATACTATTTCCTATAAAACTAGAAAGTAATAAAAGTACGATTGGAATGATAAATAAAAGGTCAAAATTTTTATTTTTTAACGTCCATAAAATAGATGCAAATAGGATTCCAAGAATCAAGCTAATTACTCCTGTTAAACTTCTCGATAAAATAATTGCAAGTATTGGTAATATTGACAATCCATACCAAACTGATTGTTTTCGTGCCAAATAAAAATTTAATGGGATGATAGGTGCTAACCATACTGCCAAGAAGCTTGGCTCTCTAAAAGTTCCATAATTCCTAAGAATCGAGCATGCCCTTTTTATTGGTTGTGACCATCCTCCGGAGCCGGGTCTGTTTCTTGAAAAATCTTGAAAATCAAATATATATGAAAAGTATGATATTAGTGACAAAACTGAAACTGTTATCCCAATGAAAGATATAAATTTTATAATCGTATCTCGTTCAAAGTAGTGATTTAAAGTGTAGACAAACCAAATAACAGCAATAAATCCAAGCAGCTTAAAAAGTCTAAGTGAAATGTATTGGGTGAATGTAGAAGTAGCAAACTCAGGTAAATCAGGGCTGTAAGCTACAGCTCTGATTAACGTGACAGATGCAATATATAAAAGTAACACTCTCAATGAATCGAATTGATTAAATTCAATTTCAAAACCAAAAAAATAATATATTACGTAAATAAATATAAAAATAGAAACTCCTATCCAAGGCATGGGTATTGAAAACAAACTAAAAGCATCAAGGCTTTCGAAGAAAATACCAATTAAAAAAAGATAGAAAAGTGGTGTAATTTTTTTTGTTTTCAATTTATACGCTTGTATCCTTTCGAGAATTTAAATTTAACTCCATCATTCAATTCTCCCCAACTTTGATATGGATATAAATTCGTATCATTAGAAAAATCACTTATAAGTATATTTCCATTTTCTATTACTATTTTTCTATAAATTTTATTTCCATTAAAAACTGCACTACCTAAAAAATTATTTTTATCTAAAAATAACAACTTACCATCTTCCATATAGTTAAGCTTAAAACAATCAAATTCTGATTCTTTTGGAAATTTTATATCTGAATTTGGGCCCCAATGAAATTTCATTGATCTAAATTCATTCCTTACTTTAATATCGTCTGTATATGTTCCTGTACCTGGATCTCTTGCCACCCATTTGCCATCAGTAAAACACTCTATTGAAAGTTGGTCATAATGAGCATGTCCACCAACACTATTTTGTCCTATTTGGCCACATCTAATACTAAAGTATTCTGAACCATCATTATTGCGCCAAATAAAAATACCAAAATCAGGAAATGAATAAAGGTTGAAATCATTTTGGAATATTTTGATTAAAGGATGGTCAACCTTTGAAAAACTAGTTAAATCTATAGTATCATTTTTTAGATTGGGTACTTTAATCTTTTTTTTCTCAAAATTAAAAAAATGATCAATGATATTTATTAACCAATCCATTTTTAAAGGATCATCTTCATCATGATAAAAGTAGAAAAGTCTCCCTGAATCATTATCACCAATCTGAGAAAGTTCTCCGTTAACCATAAGTAAATTTATTAAGCTTCTATTTGAAAATACTAACTTTTCAATTAATTCTATTAGTGATGAATCAGGTTCAATTTCATCTAAAGAAAGTTTAAAGATGATTAAAGCTTCAGTTACAAATGCAGAATAATGGGATGATCCTTCAAAATTAGTTCCATCTTTATAGAACTGTCTATTTAATTCTTTATTAAGTTCATTCAAATAATATGTAGTATCATCTTCATAACCATCAAACTTATATGTTGCTAGGGTCAAAATTATTGAACATAATTCAATTAAATAATGATTTCCGACAACATTTCCATCGTCTTCAAGATTTTCTGTTACGTATTGATAATGTTGACTAATAAATGTATCAATTAAGTCTTTATTATTGCCAAGAATCTTTGAATCTAAATCGTTGTTTTCTAGAAAATTTCGATGAAAAATTAGATTTATATTTCTGATTGCTACATCCATTGGACTATTCCAGTAAATTAATGGAAAATTGTTTACATCAACATTTTCGTGCAAATTTTTCTCTTTGTTCAAGATTGATAATAAATCTAATTTTTGTAAAAATTGTAGCCTAGAGGCTTCATAAGGAACTTTTACATCACCCTTGTTGAAATAAGCAGGAACAAATTTATTGTGTGATTCGAAATCATTTTCACTAAAAATATCCTTTGATATTACTAAATCGTCGGTTTCCTTTCCAAAAATTTTTTTAGAATAATTAATAGCGTCATCTGTATTTGATAATAGGTAAGAACCTAACAACTGATGATATTTCGGATTGGTGTACTCAAAAGATTTAAAATTTGTGGGAACAACAATTTTTTTTGCAAATAAGTTTCTTAGATTGAATCTTATTCTTTGTAAAAAAAGTTTAAGCATAAGATTTCCTAAAACTATAAGAAGTAAACATTGAAATAATCATTTGTGATGAAATAATTGACAAAATTGCCGGATTGGAAATACTTAAATTATGAAGTGCAAAATAAACTATATAAGAAACTACTGATCCTGAAATAATAATTTTTGTTATATTAACTTCAAAACCTAGAGCTCTTGAAAAAATAATATTGATTCTAGACCAAACCATTAATGGTAATGAAAAAAGAATTAAAGAAGTTTGAAAAGAGACGTCTCTGAACTCTTCGCCAAGAAGTGATACAAGAACATTTCCTGCAGTATCTCTTAGCAAGTAAAACGTAACTGGAATAATAAATGAAAAAAAGAAAACTTTCTTTAGACGATCTCTTATGTTTTGAATTTCGTCTTTGTCTTTTGCTTTTGACAATTCTGGAAATAATATATCAAGGCTTGCTGCTAAAAGTTGAAAAATAATTTCTAATATTCTTCTTGACCATGCCAAGACACCCAAAGCTGGACCAAAATAAAATAGACCTAACAAAACTATATCTAACTCAGAAATCAAAGCACTGGAGAATGTTGTAAGAACCATTTTTCTTCCCGAATTATTCAGCTCTTTCCTTGTCGACTTATCTTGATCTGAATCTCTTTTTTTCTCGGTTTTAGGGATGTAGTAATGAGCGACTAGAAAAAATAGAAATAATATAGCGGATTGATACATTACAACCCATATTATTTCTAGACTGTTAATCACAATAATCCAAGCACCAAATCCATAAAGAATTGTTCTAACGATTATCTGCTTGGAAGTAATTACAAAATTGCCATCTGCTTGAAAATATGCCAGTGCAATATGAATCATTTCGTTAAAAACAAAACCTATAAGAAAAATTGCTGTTATTGGGTAATCTCTGCCAAATAAAATTGTTAATGGAAAAATTGTTGCCAGGGCTAATGCAAGATTTCTTAAAACCAGAAAATACGAGTTAGCAAATAGAGAATTTTTGAAACCAACATTTTGAGCTCTTAGCTTTGTAACAACTAATGCAAGAGATAATACAGCTGCTGTTCCAATTAATACAGAAAGACTTTTTGAAGCTGCATATTCACCATATATTTCTGCTCCATACTCTCTACTTATTATTGTGATTAAAAAAAAATTAACTCCTAAAAGAGTTAATTGCATTAGAGATATGTAAATTGTATTTTCTTTCCAATTTTTTATCAATTCGCAACCCTTGCTAAATGCCAATTTGAAAGATTAATTAAATACCACTTTTTTTGGTAGTCATTTCCATTAAGGATATGATTTAATTCTCTTTCATTAAATAAATTTACTAGAGAATTGAACTGTTGCACAGATTCATAGAATTTTTCCTCATCTTTCTTGATCCACTCACCTATTGGAGCCCTAAATCCTTGTTTTTTTCTATTTATGATTTGATCAGGTAAATATTTCAACGCAACCTTTTTGAGAAGACTTTTTGTATTAGTTAAGTCAATAAGTAATTCTTCCGGCAAGGAAAGTACATATTCTACTAATTTATGATCAAGAAAAGGCACCCTAGCCTCAACAGCAGATTGCATTACAAGCTTATCCATTCTCATAAGTAAAAGTTCCGGAAGCCTTATCTTTAAATCAATTAAAGTCATCCACTTAGAAATTTTTGAATTTTTGTTAGAAAAATAATCTTTCCATTTATTGTCAGCGTAAAATATTAGATCAGAATGATTTGGTAAACCGTCTTCTAGCAAGCTATCTAATTCCTTTAAATTAAAACCCAAAGCTCCACCTGCAAATGAAGTTCTATTAAATAGAATATTGCTAAGCATATTTAATCTATGATTCTTAAAACTTGAGTATTTATTTGTAGATTTAAAATAGGGCTTAAAAAATTTATTCAATTTGAGATATCTATTCCAATGATCATATCCATAAAATAATTCATCTGCACCTTCCCCGACTTGAACAACTTTAATTTTGCTGTTATTAGTTTTCTTACCTAGGAAATAAAGTGGAATTCCAACCTCATCCCCTACTAAGTCGTCTTGATAGAAAGAATAGTTATCAAGAAGCTCTTGGAATTCTTGATAAGAGATATTCTCCTCAATTAAATCTATGTCATTATTACTTGCCGCAAATTTTGCTTCGTTTAACTCTCCTTCATATCCGGGGAAATGGTCTTTAAAATCTATGTTGAAACCTTTCAGTCCAGCTTTTTCATTTTGTTTCATGAGCTTGCCAATCAAGGATGAGTCAAGCCCTCCGGATAGAAATAGCCCTACTTCAACGTCACTTACTTTTCTGTACTCAACAGATTCATTTAATAATCTATCTATATTTTCAATTGCTTCTTCTTCTGAGATATCATTATTAACTTCAATATCAAATGGATCCCAATACTGATTAGATTTTATTGAATTGTCTGAAAAAAACTCTATGTACTCACCAGGTTGTACTTTTGATATGTTTAAATTTCCTGTTCTATTCATTGGAACACAAAGATGCCTTAGATATGCAATATAAGATTCAATATCAGGTTCAAATGGAATTAAATTAGATTGTTCTATAGTCTTTAATTCTGAAGAAAATATAAACCAATCATCATTCCTAGCAAAGTATAGCGGTTTAATTCCGATTCTATCTCTAGCTAAGAAAATAGAGCTCGTCTTTGCATCATGAATGGCAAAGGCAAATTGACCTCTTAATTTTTTTAAAATTTCAGATTTATATTCAATATATCCTTTAAGTAATACCTCTGTATCGCCTTCCGTAGAAAATTTAACACCTTTACTCTGTAGTTCAGCTCTAATTTCTTTGAAATTATAGATTTCACCGTTAAATACAATTGTATATCTTTTGTCGTCACCCTGATAAGGTTGGTTTGATCTTGAGTCTAAATCGATAATTGAAAGCCTGCTGTGAATAAAACATTCTGAATCTGAAATATAATTAATGGAAGAGTGATCGGGTCCCCTGTGTTCTAGGGAGACTTTCATATCATTTGCAATATTTTGGTCGATTTTAGAATTGTTAGTGCTAACAATTCCACCAATTCCACACATTTCTCTAACTCTAATGTTATATTTTTTATTCAAGTAAATTAATTTGAATAGTTTAGAGTAAATATTGTATGAAAATAATTTTTGACATTACAATCATGGTTTTTCTCATTCCAGTTTTTTTATTCTTTTTTCCTATCATTTACCTGTTGATAATTATTTCAGATGGTTATCCAGCAATATATGTTCAGGAAAGAGTTGGTAAAAACGGTAAAATTTTTAAATTATTTAAATTCAGGACTATGGATGAAAGCTCAGATGAGGATCTACACGAAGAGCATTATAAAAAATTAGCTGATAAAGAAACAATTGAGCCATCTTTAGAGCCTGGAAATCCTATACGAATTGAAAACGATGACAGAATAACAAAAATTGGTCTTTTTCTAAGAAAGACTTCCCTAGATGAATTGCCTAACGTAATAAATGTTCTAAAAGGAGAAATGTCAACTGTCGGTCCAAGACCATTAGTTGTTTATGAATCAAAATTACTTGGTGATTATCAAAAAAAGAGACATTCAGTAAAACCTGGAATTACTGGTCTTGCTCAAGTCCAGGGAAGATTAGATTTAAGCCTTCAAGAGAGGCTTTATTGGGATATTGAATATGTTGAAAACTACAACATTGTCCTTGATTTCAAAATACTTTTTCAGACAATTATCTCTGTTATATCAAGAAAAGGGGCAAATTAGATTAAGGAGTAATAGTCTTCAACTACTTTTGATTTATTTAAAATATTTTTATTTAGATTGTTTATATTTTTTTGATATTTCAAAAGTAGTGATTGATCATTAAGTTTATCAAATATTTTTTTCATCGAAGTCTCATCATATGGGTCAATGGTAAAACCTAATTCATATTTCTCTATAAACTTTGAAACAGCAGAATCACTGTTAGCAAAACACAATAAAATTTTATTCATTGAAAGATAGTCAAAAGTTTTCCCAGGAAAACCTTCTACTGTAATTTCTTTGTCTAACGAAATAAGTCCAACAGGAATCTCTTTCGTTTTATCGTATAATTCGTTTCTTGGTAAATGCTCAAAAACATTTAATTGATCACTTTCTAAATCTTTAATAGAATCAAATTCTTCACCTGCTCCAAAAAATTTTAATTTCCAATTCTTCTCTTCAATAGAATTAAACGTATCGATAAATCTTTTAATATTTTGAGGTTTACCCATATTACCGGCATACAAAATTGTTTTTTTATCTAGATTTGGATTTTCATTTGATATTTCATAGGGAGAAAAGTGATAAATTGATTTTATGTCTTTATCTATTAATCCACGATTGTTAATAAGAAATGCTTTTAATTCTGATGAGTTTACAACCAAATTGTCAGCAAGTTTCATCGCGTATGTATCGATTTTTTTAAAAATGTAAAATAAAATTCCAGAATTTGTTTTCAATGTTTTGTTAGCAATTTCAGGATAAAGCTCCCAGCATGAGTATGTAACTTTAATCTTTAGAAATTTCTTTATATAAATTACAACTAAGTTCATAGTTGGTGGATAACTAAATATGAAAATATGAGAGTAATTTTTTTTGTTCTTAGATAAAAATTTAATTGTTTGATAGTGAAACATTATCCATTGAAAAAACCTAGTTACTTTGTTAAAACTCCTGCTTGCTGAACTTATATGTGTTATGTTTATGTCTTTATATGATGATGTGTAATATTTATCTGAAGTTAGATTCTTACTATTTTCGATATTGTATTGTGGTGAGCTTGCCAATATCTCAACATCAACACCAAGCTCTTTAAATCCATCTGCAATTTCAGCAACTAACATTCCTGTTGAGACGTTATCTGGAGGTATTGTTAAAGAGTGAAATAAAATTTTTTTCATTCTTTAAATGAATTTGAAATGTCAAATGGATAATTTTCTTTATTGTGTTTATGAAAACTGTTTGATTCTGATAATTCTACAAGGTCGTCAACAATATTATCAGATGCTTTCCCATCGCCGAATGGTTGAGCCCATTTTGTATCAACTAACTTCATAGCCTTATCTAAGTAACTTTGAAAGTCACTTATCTTTTCAGATGGATCAAATTTTATAGAAGCATTAACATCATATACCTCTGGACGCTCTGTTGAGTATCTCATTTGAATAGAAGGTACATTCATAATGCATGCCTCTTCAACTACTGTACCTGAGTCACTCATTACAAAGGATGAGTTCTTAAGAAGATACATAAATTCAAGATATCCTAAGGGGTCAATCATCAAAACGTTCGAATTGAGTTTTAGATCATATGATTTAAGCATTTCTTGAGTTTTGTATCCTGCAGGAAATACTATTTTCATATCAGAAGAATTAAATAGATTTACAATATTTTTAAGAGAATCGTTGTTTAATATATTCTCTCTCCTATGAGATGTTGCTAATAAGAATTCGTTTTTTCCAATAAAATTTAAAACATTATTATCTAAGCTTTCATGTCCCGAATCAAAAATATTTTGATTTTCTTGAATAATATCAACTATGGGGTTCCCAGTTACTTTTATTATATCTTCAGAAATTCCCTCATTTAGACCTTGCGTCTTGTATGAATCAAGATAAGCATATATCCTGTCTGACAAGTGATCTATGGTTTTTCTGTATTTTTCTTCAGGCATTCTCCAATCGTATGAACGCATACATCCTTCAATATGAACAATTGGGATATTGTGCTGTGCTGCTCCAATACTACCCATGACCGTATTTGTATCACCAAGAAAAACAACAGCTTGATACTTATTGTTTTCTAAGTGATTGAATGTATTTTTAATCACTGAAGAAACTGTTGATGCATCGTTAGTAGTATCTATTTCAAATTCAACATCAGGTTTTGGAACATTAAGTTGTTTAAAGAAAACATCTTTCATATTCTCGGAATAATGCTGGCCAGACCATATGAAATCATACGTTATATTTTTATTTTCAGACAAAAGTCTGATAATTTTACTTGCCCTTATAACATCAGGTCTAATTCCTAGAATGATTCCAAGGTCTTTCATACAAATTCCAATATCTTTTTAGTTCCTTCATATTCAGCTAATTCAGATATATTGTCTCTTATAGATGGAATTTCTTTGTATCCACCTAATGCCCAAAGTTCTTGGTTAGCTTTTGAATCCAATGTCTTTAATGTTCTATCAACTTTGTTGTCTGATAAAACATTATTAATTTCTATATCTTTTGTGAAATATTCTTTAAAAAGATTTAACAGCTCATACTTGTTAACTTTGTCACTTGGCACTAGGTGTTGCAATTTAATTTGAGTTTGTTCGTTCTTTGTAATACCTAATACAATTTTTGCAAAGTTTAATGTTGTTATGCCATTCCATTCATGATCTGTAAATCCATTAACTACTGATTCATCTGTCCTTAAAAACCAGTTAAGAAGTGACCTTCCACTCCCAGTTTCAGGTCCAACAATACTCGAACGCAGTAAGGTTTTATTATTACTAGAAACCTCTCCAACAATTTTGGTTTTACCATACACATCTGTGGCATCTGTCATAGATGTTTCAATATATTCTCCTTCTAATCCAGAAAATACACAATCTGTTCCAATTTGAATGTAGCTGAAATTAAAATCCAAACTTGCTTTCGCAATTGTTAGTGGAAAAAAGGAGTTTATAGATATTGCATTGCTAATTGATTCTTTTGTTTCGGAGATGGTTGGCTTTATTGCTCCTATACAATTTATGACAAAACTAGGATTTGTTAATTTACATAAATCATCAAAGTTATCTTTGGTAGGATCAAAGTTAATCTTTTCACCGTTCAATTCACTAATAAATTTATTTTCAGAACGTGATGTAAAAAAAAGATTATCTTTGGAATAATCAGAAAAAACTAAAGAAACCATTTTTCCTAACATACCTGTTGAGCCAAGTATAAGAAGGTTACTCAAACAGTTCACCTCCATTGCTTGTCCAAGGATCCCAATATTTTGAATCAAATCTATAATCATCATTTAGAGAGTCTTCTAGAGTAGAAGATGAAAAATACATTATTTTACTATTTTCTTCAAGGTTCATAGCTCCATTTGCATAACCCTCTGGAATGGATAATAAGTCTGAATTTATATCCATTTCGACCATTTTTGGATCAATTGTCTTATCTGGATTTTCCCAATCATCTATTTTAATTACACCGACCAAAAACTTGCCTGATAATACTTTGATAAGTTTTTTTTCATTTTTATGACCGTGCCATGCTCTCACAGTTCCTATTTTTGGATTTGTTACTGTATAAAATCTTTTGTAATCACTAAGGTTTAATTCATTAAAAAACTCAACATTTCCTCTGTGGTCTTCAGAAAACCCTCTTTCATATCTTTCTAGGTTCAAGATACACCAAACTTCTGCAAAAAGTTCTGATTTGAATACCTAGGATCTGTTATGTCCTTTATCCTGTTGTGAAAAATTAAATCATATATCTCATTAACTCCATTGATAAGCTCTATTGAAGCTTCAAATCCTGTTTCATCCAATAATTTTTGACTTGATACTTGATAGTTTCTAGCATCCTCAAAGCTCATGGGAGTCACTTCTACTTCAACATCTTTTACTTTATTTTCTATCTCTCTTGCTATATCGATGATTCTATAGTTCTTATGATGAAGATTGTAAATACCACTTACATCAGTGTTTAGACAGTGACTTATTGCATTTGAAACGTCATTTACATGAAGTAGGGGCCTCCACTGCTCACCGCCATAAACACTAATTTTTTTATCTATAAGTGCTTTTGCTGTAAGAACATTTACTACTAAATCAAGACGTACTCTTGAAAATTCATCACTTATCCCAAATAAAGTTCCAAGCCTAAAAATTAATGCATTTGCATTTTGCAGATATTCTTCTGCTTTTAATTTAGATGATGCGTATTCAGATAATGGATTAGTATCGGAATCCTCTGTTAGAACTCCGTCTTGAGCCCCATAAACCGAACAAGTCGACAAAAATATTATTCTTTTATCAAAATTTTCAACAAGATTTTTCACACTTTCAGAATTAATTTCAAAGGTTAGTTCTGGATTAATGGCACACGCACCATCACCAACTAACGCTGCAAGCCAAACAACAACATCAAAGTTATTTAAAATACCATTTAATTTTGTTGTATCCCTTATGTCTCCAAGAATAAAATTTACTTTTTTTCGATAAGATGTTTCATAAATTAATGAATCGTAAACAGTAACTTCATGTTCCTGAGAAAGCTTATCAACGATTCCTCCTCCAACATATCCGGCACCACCTACAACTAAAATTTTCATCTTAAATATAGTATATGTTTGAGTTTTCTAATAAAACAGTATTTCAAAATGTAGAATTCTCCTTTTCATTAAGATATAGAAAGTAGCTAAAGTAAAAAAACCAAGATACAGAGTGATTTTGTAATAAATCACTTGATAAACTCAATAACAGAAATGCCATAATTGCCATAAGATTTGGTGAGTAGTTTGTTAAATCTCTCAATTTAAAAAGACTTAATATAAGATCCTTGAAAATTAATCCGTACAAAAACAGGCCAACAATCCCGTAATTTAAAAGTATGAATAAATATGAATTGTGAGGACCATAAGAAAAAGGATTATCATCAAAGTTTTTGGAATCAAGCACCTCATTTCCTTTTATTACAAAATTATCATATCCTCTTCCAAAAATATTATTGATAATTGAATCTTCTGAAACATATTGTAATGTTCCTGATTGCATTTCAACTCTGTCTTGGATACCGCTGTTATCATCTTGAATGAATCTATCTATTAAACCAAAATTTACACATATCAATAAAGAGCCAAATAATAATAAAACAGTAATTAGTTTTTTATCTTGAAGCGTGATTCTAAATAATATAAATAAAACCAAAACAATTAGAGAAAACCGAGAATATGTAAAGAAACATCCAAAAATAGAGAATGGAATTATTATACGTAAATAACTACTTTCCATCCTGAACATTGAATATATTCCTGTTACGGTAATCAAATCAGCAAAACTGTTTGGCCCCCCCGCCTGAAATCCATTTGTTCTTCCTTTGATATATTCAATATCACTTAAATTAATTCCTATATTCCAAGTCTGATAGATATCTTTGCCAAGATTTATCGAAAATAAATATGAAAGAATTGAAAACGAACTTAAAAACAGAAATATGTAGAAAGGAAAAGTGTTTATATAATTTTTTTCACCTATAAGTGATATAAATATAAATAAAAAAAGATAAAATCCAAATCGCAGGATTTCAGAATGAAATAATTCGCCATTCACAAAAAAATTTTGAATTATTAAATAAAAAATAAAAAATACAAAATACATGTATTTTTCAATTTTTAAAGAGACGTTTTCAATATTAAAAAGAAGATACATTGCTAATGAAAAAAATAATAAAATTGGAATGTCATCAGTATGAACAAATCCTGGAATAATGTCGAAGTGAGGAATTACTGAAATAAAAAATAAAACGTATAAAGGCGAAAAACTTTTAAGCCTATTTATTTTTAATCCCCATCATTTAAGATATTAACCAATAAATACTTATAAATAGTATTTAAATCTTTTTAAAGAATAATAATTAGTTTTGTTAGCATGTATTAAGTGGATAAAAAAGTAGTAGTTACAGGCTGTTCCGGCTTTATTGGTTTTCATCTATCAAATTCTCTATTAGAGGCAGATAAACAAGTAATAGGTATTGATTCTTTAAATTCAGCATATGATGTCAAGCTAAAGCAAAAAAGGCTTGAAAAATTAGATAAAAATAATAACTTTACATTTTTTAATAACAATTTAAGTCAAGAGGATAGTCTTAACGAAATAAAGAAATATGAAATATCGACAATCTATCATATGGCGGCAAGAGCAGGAGTAAGACAAAGTTTTTTAGATCCACAAAGTTACATAGAGGATAATACATACGCAACTGCCAATGTTGCTAATTTCTGTAAAGAAATAGAGATTCCTGAAATAATTCTTGCATCAACATCATCAATTTATGGGGACAGTGGTGAAAATTTAATGGTTGAAGAGAAAGATGAAAAAATAAAACCCCCTTCTGTTTATGCAAGTACAAAATTATCTGGGGAATCTTTGTCAAAAATAATTCTTGAAGACACAAATACAAACTTGATAATATCTAGATTTTTTACAGTATATGGACCCTATGGAAGGCCAGATATGTCGATTTTAAGATTTATTCATTGGATAATAAATGAAGAAAAAGTAAAAGTTTTTGGGAATGGAGAACAGCAAAGATCTTTTACATATATAGCAGATGTTGTCGATGCACTCAGAAGAATGTCGGGTTTAGAAAACTCACATACTTTCAATGTTGGATCAAATATTACAGTTTCACTAAACGAAGTTATAAAATTAATTGAGGAGTTTTCAGGTAAAAATGCAAATATTGAAAATTTAGAACGTGCATATAAAGATCCTGACGTGGTTCGTCCAAATTTAGATAAAATAAATGATTCTATTGGATGGGAGCCGACAACTAAAATACAAGAAGGTATTGAAAAAACAGTTTCATGGTATAAAGAAAATGAAGACTATCTGAAAGATCTGGTATATGTCAATGAATAAAGTAATCGTCACTGGAGGTGCAGGTTTCATTGGTTCGAACCTTGTAGAAAGGTTATTGAAGGATGGTGCTGAAGAAATACTTATAATTGATGATTTTTCAACCGGAAAGAAGGAAAACCTTCATGACTCCTCAAAAGTACATCTCATTGAATCAAAACTTGAGGATATTAATGATTTAGAAAGTCAATTTAAGGGGTATGATTTTTGCTTTCATCTAGCAGCTGGAGTAGGTGTTCAATACATAATGGATAATTTGAGTGATTCATTATTAACTAATATTCAAGGAACTCATATTGTCTTTGAAGCGTGTAAAGAAAACAACATACCTGTGTTAATAACTTCTACTTCAGAAATTTATGGAACCTCTAAAGAAGAAAGTTGGGATGAAGAAACAAAGAGTTTGATTGGGCCTACGACAAAACTTAGATGGTCATACGCTGTATCAAAAATGATTGATGAATTCTTAGCTCTATCTGAATTCGAAGCCGGTAATCTTAAACCAATAATTGTGAGGCTCTTCAATACGATAGGTCCAAATCAGGTTTCTGATTATGGAATGGTTGTACCAAGATTTGTGGAATCTGCATTAAAAGACGAGGATTTAGTTATCCATGGTGACGGATCTCAAACAAGATCATTTACCTGGGTTGGAGATGTGATTGATTACTTTGTGAAACTAGCTGAGTTAAAAAGTTTTGGAGAAATATATAACATTGGTCAAACTGAAGAAATATCGATAAAGAACTTAGCTCAACTAATAATTGATACATCGAATTCAAATTCAAAAATTAAGTTTTTAAGTCATAAAGATGTGTTTGGTGATAAGTTTGAAGATCCTACAAGGCGCACACCGAATATAGATAAAATTGTTAAAGCAACCGGAATTAAACCGGGTTACGATATCCAAACAATGATTAAAGAAATTGTGGAATTTAAAAGACAAGATTAATTAAATTATGAGGGTATTAGTGACTGTAGGAATATTTCCTCCAGATATTGGTGGACCTGCAACTTTTGTTCCAAAAATTGCAAAATATTTTCAAGATGAACTTAATTATGAAATAGAAATCTTAACTTTGTCTGATAATAAAAATTCAAATATAAACGATAATTTTAGTGTGAAACGAATTGATAGAAACTTACCAATAATATACCGTTGGTTAAAAACAATTTTTACTATTTATAAATTGGGGAAGAATAAAGATTTAATATTTGTAAATGGTCTAGGTACAGAAACCACAATTGCCAATATTTTTTTGAAAAAAAAGATAATAAGAAAAATTGTTGGTGACCCTGTCTGGGAAAGAACATACAGCAAAGCAAAGATATCAGAAAGCTTTGATGAATTTCAAGTTAAAAATTATGGATTTTCAATATCGCTCCAAAAGAAGGTGCGAAGCTTTAGCATTAAAAAATCTGATATTGTAGTAACACCATCTAAACACCTAAAAAATTTTATTCTAAATTTAGGATTTAAAAACAAAATTGAGATCATAAATAATGGTGTATTTATACCTGAGGAAAATACAAATATATTTACAAATGATCAAATTAATATCACTGTTGTATCCAGGCTGGTATCGCATAAAAATATTAAAAAAATAATTAGAGCAATATCAGATTTAAATGATCCATTAATTTATTTAAATATTATCGGAGATGGGCCTGAGCTAAATCAACTTCAAAAAATTTCATTAGAATCTAATAACAAAGATAATATTATTTTTCATGGGAAACTAAATAGAGATGACATTAATCATATTTTTTTGAAAAGTGATATTTACATCCAAGCATCGAATTATGAGGGATTGCCACATTCCTTACTTGAGGCCATGAGTTATGGAATTCCAGTTCTGTGTACCCCTGTCGGAGAATGTAAAGAAATATTGGGAAATGAAGATAGAGGATATATATTAGATTTACCCGTAACTAAAAATAATATTAAATCAAAGATTAGTGAGATTATTGGCGAAAAAAATATTGCAAATAAAAAAGGTGAAAGAGGTAAAGATTTTATTAATGAAAAATATAACTTAACAAATTCATTTAATCTTTATAAAAATCTTTTTACAAGACTACTTGAGGAAGAATATAAATGAAAAAAGTGCTTGTATTGAATATATCTACTGATTCCAAAAATACATCTCTGGGATTTGCAATATCTTGGTTAAATGCATTTGCAAAAAAATTTGATGAAGTTCATGTCATTAGCTTGAGTAAAGGAAGTGATGATGAACTAGAAAAAAATGTAGTTGTTTCCTCAGTAGATAATCAACTTGGAAGAATTTCAAAAATAATTAATCTTTATAGATTAATCAATAAGCTAACAAAATCAAATAAATATGAATTCTGCTTGTCTCATATGTCGTCATTAATGGTGATAATCTCCTCACCAATACTAAAAATGAGAAAAATTAAATCAATATTTTGGTACACACATAAAGGTCCTACTGATTTCTTAAAAAAAATATTTTTACTTAAAGCATCGATTTATTCCAACAAGATAATAACAGCATCAAAAAATTCATTTCCATACAAAAGATTTTTCAACAATAAAAGAAAATTACGCGTTATTGGGCATGCAATTAAATTCGATGAGTTTTTCAGAAAAATTAATAGTTTCGATGAAAAAGATTTTGTAATCATATCAAGAATTTCTAAATCAAAGAAAATTGACGAATCAATATCAGGGTTTCTCAATAGCGAAAAAGGATCTAGTCATAAATTATCAGTTATTGGAGGACCTCTATCATCTGAAGATGAAATATATTATCAAAACCTTAAATTAAAATATGATTCATTTGAAAATATAAGTTTTTTGGGAAGTATGCCTCATAAAAACTTAATAAATGAAATTTCTGATTTTAGTTTTCACATTAACAATACGGAAGAAGGCTTTTATGATAAATCTGTTCTTGAAACAATGTCACATGGACTTGTTAATTTTTATTCTAATTCTGACTATGACGATCTTTTACCAGAAGAATATCGAGATAAATTTAAATTTGATGGAACGCCTGAAAGCTTATCAAAAAAAATCACTGATATTGGCAATTTAAAAATAGATGAAATTAATAAAATCATTAATTTTTCACAATCAAAAATAGAAAAGCAGTCTGTTAATAACCTTGTAGAGAGAGTTTTGACAATTATTTAGATAATTGTTCTTCGACCCATGTAATAGTTTTTGCTAATCCTTCATCAAGATTAACTTTTGGCTCCCAATTTAACTTTGTTTTAGCTTTTGTGATATCAGGCTTACGCTGCTTTGGATCATCATTTGGAAGTTCTAAATATTTTATTTCAGATGTTGAATTTGTTAATTTAATAATTTTTTCAGCTAATTGGCCAACTGTCATTTCATTTGGATTACCAATATTGAAAACATCATATTCAGTTGAGTTCATTAAGGAGATAATTCCTGCAACAGTATCTTCTACGTATGAAAAACTTCGTGTTTGTGTACCGTCTCCATATATCGTTATATTTTCATTTCTTAGTGCTTGTACAATAAAATTTGTTACTACTCTTCCATCATTTAATTGCATTCTTGGACCATATGTATTAAAAATTCTTACAATTTTAGTTTTAAGACCATAGGATCTTGAATATGTTGCAACTGCTGCCTCTGCAAATCTCTTCGCTTCATCGTACATACTTCTCTCACCATTTGGATTCACATTACCCCAATATTCCTCATTCTGAGGACTGATCAATGGATCTCCATAAACTTCAGAGGTTGATGCGAGTAAGTATTCTGCACTATGTTTTTTAGCCAAGCCCAATGTATTTATTGTGCCTACACTTCCAGCTTTGAGAGTATTGACTGGATGTTCAGTATATGCTTTTGGTGAAGCTGCGCTTGCAAAATGTAGAACATAATCAACCTTATCTTCTATTTCTATATGATCTTGAACATCGTGCTCAATGAACGAAAAGTTTTCATTGTCCAGTAAATTATTTATATTTTCCATAGAGCCTGTTAGTAAATTGTCTATAACGATAATTTTGTGACCATCATTAATGAAATTTTCACATAAATAAGATCCTACAAATCCCGAACCACCGGTAATTACGATATTCATAGTGACCATGGAATATAGGTTATAGAATTAGAATCTTCAATGATTTTATTCAACCTGTCAAGTGTTAGCTCTTTAACCGGGTACATTAGAACAAATAAATGGGGAGAATTGAGTTCCTCAAGATAATCAAATTTCACTATATCTTCATTATTTATTATTTCATCAAAAACAATTACGTTTTCAATAGAACTTTTTAGA